>CAJIBK010000003.1_pt1 | contig 62688 bp, 70 predicted proteins | sample 9199341 | NCBI WGS metagenome assembly CAJIBK01 (sample SAMEA7708305, study PRJEB35096) | sediment metagenome | biome: marine neritic benthic zone biome [ENVO:01000025]; feature: sediment [ENVO:00002007]; material: shallow marine sediment [ENVO:03000034] sea grass bed [ENVO_01000059] ...
CAAAAGGCGGAGCTACCAATTCTTGTGTTACTCGAGGTGTACCGGCAGGTGCATTTGCCATAACTTGCGTGGCACCGATACAAAATAATCCGAAACCAATAACGAGTTGTACTACCTTGTTCATATTTCCCTCCATTAAATATTAATTACTACATAGTATGTATTATGGCAGATATGTTGCAAGTTTAAACTGTATTCTTTTAACTGTATTCTTTTTATGGGTAAAGATCCATTATCTAACTTATTGAACTATTAATATTTAGTGTATTATTCTACCACTTCCACTTTGAAATACAGTATTTCTAATTGTAAATTAATAACTGAACTAATCAGCTGCTGCATATAGCTAATTGAAACTATAAATCTGGTGGTGGAGGCGGGGGGGTTCCTGACGGTGGTGGTGGAATACTAGTGTCCTGCTCGTTATTTTCAATTTTTTTATTAGGATCACTAGTAAATGGTATATATACAGGAACACGATGATCTCTAGCGTACATACACTGTATATAACTACTGTCATAACGTTGTTGTTTGCCTTTATTTAAATTGTCAGAGGTGCCAGCTGTTGTTACTTGTTCAAGTGCAAACTGTCTACATTGATAGTCATCATTGCGAAACTGATCGAAGCTTTTATCTGAACCTGGAAGAGCCATTAAGCTGGGGCCGCTTGGTGTACTTGCACATGCTGTAAGTAAGGAAATTCCTAGCAAAGTATAAAATTTCTTTTTTATCTCCATTATTCTCTCTCTATTTTGTTGATGTATGGGGAGCAACTAATAGCTGGCCATTAATATTTCTATTAGTACCGATATGGTAAATAGTATCCTTCACGGATAACGGGATAACTTTCATATTCATAGCAGATATGAAGGCCGCATCCACCCAACCCAAGTCCAGCATAGTGGCCACTGTAACCCTCACCATCATAATAATCTTTATGATAATATTCTGGCCATAGGTGGGTTGCCGTCGATAACAGCAATGGCACTTGAATGACTTTTTCTCCTGCGGTTAGTCTAATACCCCCATTTAATATTCCCACAACTGTAATTTCTTTACCCCTCACATACACTGCAGGATCAATAAATTTAGCGCTTTTAAAGACAAAGAGACCTCGGTGTGGACTGCTTAGATTGGGTCGTCCTAAGTAATTGAGGGGGTAGAATATTGCTTGAACAAGGCTAAAATTTTCCAGATTTTTTACACTAATAATAATACCGCCCCAACGTACGGGAATATCTTTGTGACTTTCTATATCTTTGGTAACTTGGGAATAGGGGATATCTACTACATTTGTATCCCACATTGCTTGTGGCAGGCTTGTACAAGCAGCTAAAAGAAAACAAAATAAGTATAAATATGACCTCATTCTTTCCTATAGATATACTATCTATCAATTATAGATACGGACGCTAAAATAACAAGGTTACAATAATTTTTGAATTGAAGGGATACATTCGTATAAGTTATTTATGTCCATAAAAAGTGATCACATTAGCTTTCAAAGTAATTCGAAAATAACTGATCTATAATGTAGATATGAAAAATTGCCTTTTGTTAGGCGTACTACTTTATTTTTATTGTGTTTTCCCTGCTCAAGGCGGGGAATACGAAGAATTGCGTCATAAAATGGTAGAAGAAGTAGCGGCTGATGTTGCTGCCGAAATTTCATACAGCGGGGGCTCCACCCTTAGTCCTAGTGTTGTGGCAGCAATGCAAAAAGTAAAACGCCACCTATTTGTACCCCCTTCACAAACTGCGAACGCCTATCTAAACCGTCCCCTTCCAATCGGCTATGGCCAAACTATTTCACAGCCTCTCATTGTAGCGATGATGACTGACTTAATGCAGGTCAAAAAGGATGATAAGGTGCTTGAAATTGGTACGGGTTCAGGTTATCAAGCGGCTATTTTGGCTGAAATAGTCAAATCAGTTTACAGCATAGAGATTATCCATCCCTTAGGAAAACAGGCAGCTAAACGGCTAAAATTACTTGGTTACAAGAATGTTGAGGTGAAGTTAGGTGATGGATATTATGGTTGGCCTGAAGAAGCGCTATTTGATGCCATCATCGTGACGGCTGCTGCAAGCCATGTTCCTCCACCTCTGCTTAAGCAGTTAAAACCAGGCGGGAAAATGTTGATTCCACTTGGAATGCATTTCATGGCCCAGTATTTGATGCTTGTAGAAAAGCAGATAGATGGTTCAGTAACTAGCAAACAAATTTTACCAGTGCGTTTTGTTCCCTTTACCAGGGAGAAGTAGTGATGACGGGGTTGCGTCCACCCTTTATCGCTATTGGAATTCTGTCAGCTTGCCTACTTTCGTATGAAGTATTGCTAACACGTTTATTCAGCATTGTGCTATGGCATCACTTTGCTTATATGATTATCAGTGCAGCGATGTTAGGTTATGGAGCAAGTGGCACAGTACTGACTCTGCTAAAAGATAAAATCACTCCATACTCCAGTCATGCATATATCATGGCTGTAATGGGCGCGGCATTTCTGATGCCTTTGTCATTTCTAATTGCACAACAAGTTCCTTTTAATCCACTTGAATTACTTTGGGATGGAAGTCAACTTGTGAAGCTTCTAGCTATTTATCTTCTCATGATGCTGCCCTTTCTTTGTGGTGGATTTAGTATTGGCCTAATTTTTTCTTATTATGGTAGAAAAGCAGGGCATATTTATGCTGCTGACATATTAGGGGCAGGAGTTGGCAGTATAGGTGTAATTGGGCTACTTTTTTTGGTGCCTCCCAGCAAGGCACTAATCACTCTTACAGTATTGGCTCTTCTAGCTACAGTCGTTGCTATTGTCGAACTTAAGTTACGTACAAAATGGCTGATAAAAGTACTTCTTAGTCTTTCTTTGATAGTAATAGTTTTTTTACCTGATTCGTGGCTACAAATACGTTCTTCTATCTATAAAGATCTGAATCAAACTTTAAATATTACTGGGTCTCAGATAATAGAGGAACGCTCAAGTCCCTTAGGAAAAATATCAGTGGTGCAAAATAATTCTATTCCTTTTCGTTATGCTCCTGGAATGAGTCTTAACGCCACAGATGAGCCACCTATCCAGTTAGGAGTATTCATGGATGGAGATGGCCCATCTGTGTTGACGCAGTTTACTGGTGAATTTGAAACGCTGGCTTATCTCGATCAACTTACTTCAGCTTTGCCCTTTCATATACTAGATAGACCAAGCGTCTTGGTGCTGGGTTCAGGTGCTGGTAGTGATGTGCTTCAAGCACTCTATCATGATGCTGTCCTTGTCGATGCAGTTGAACTAAATCACAACATCGTCGATTTAGTTCAACAACAATTTCGAGGCTTTTCTGGAGATCTTTATAATCGACAAGAAGTGCATATTTTTAAATCTGAAGCACGCGGTTTTGTTAATAGTATTGGTAGTAAAAAATACGATTTAATTCAGGTTGCATTACTAGATTCTTTTGGTGCGGCTTCAGCTGGCTTATATAGTCTGAGTGAAAGTTATCTTTATACAGTGGAAGCGCTACAGACTTATCTACGGCGACTTAACCCGCATGGTATGTTAGCAATAACTCGTTGGCTTACCTTGCCACCGCGTGATTCACTGAAACTTTTTGCAACGGCGGTGTCCGTTTTAGAAGGAAAAGGTATTTCTAACCCTGCGGCACGGTTAGTAATGATACGGGGTTGGAAAACTGTTACTCTGCTTGTAAAAAATAGTGATTTTACTGCAAAAGAAATAATAACAATTAAGGAATTTAGCCGTACACGTTCTTTTGACATGTCTTATTACCCAGGAATGGTTACGGGCGAGGCAAATCAATATAATTTGTTAGGGCATCCCTACTATTATGATGGGGCCGTTGCATTACTAAGTTCTAAGCGACAGACCTTTCTTGATCAGTACAAGTTCAACATAGAGCCAGCTACTGATGATCAACCTTATTTTTTCAATTTCTTCAAATGGGATGCGGCTGGGGAGTTGTTTGCTTTGCGTGAACAAGGTGGCATGCCGCTTCTTGATTGGAGTTATCCCTTGCTTGTTGCAACATTAGTACAAGCATTTGTAGCGAGCATTCTTCTAATCCTAACTCCGTTGGCAGTATCACGTTTTCGGCATAATTTACCTACTATACGGGTAGCCCTATATTTTCTATTTATTGGGCTAGCATTTATGTTCGTAGAAATTGCTTTTATTCAGAAGTTTATACTTTTTCTATTCCATCCGCTTTATGCGGTTGCAGTTGTTTTATGTGCATTTCTTGTATTTGCAGCTATAGGGAGCTGGCTTTCAGAGAAGTGGCAGGATAAGGCAACAAGTAGGTGGCATGTTCCATTGGCAGTTGTATTAATAGGCGTTTTATCATTACTATATCTAGCTATCTTGCCAAGCCTATTCCAAACCCTCATACATTTTTCTGATTTGATAAAAATAATTATTTCCCTAGTGCTAATCGCGCCACTTGCCTTATGCATGGGTGTGCCTTTTCCTACTGGAGTTAAACGATTAGCGTATACAGCTCAGGAAGCTATACCATGGGCGTGGGCTGTCAACGGATGCGCTTCGGTTATAGGAGCTGTTCTTGCTACTTTATTAGCTATTCATTTAGGTTTTTCTATAGTGATCTTCATTGCTGTTTTATTTTATAGCCTAGCCTGTATCTTTTTGAGGGCTTTAGGTTAAGTATGATTGTTTATTTATCACATAGATAAGTTCTTCAAAAAAAAGTGTAATTTGTACTAGTTATGTGATTTAAATTACAGAAATAATTTGTTGGTCTCAATAACATGTTACGTGTCTAAAGAAGAAAGTGCGAGATAACTATTTTTAAACCACTGGCCTCTTGTGAATAGACACATAAAGCTAGATTAACTTATCGGAGACTTCCAAATGTTGAAGATAAAAGAAATCGTAATAAGGCATTTAATTGGATTTATCACATTTGCAATGTGTGCCATCATTGTTCTTATTGGTCTGGGACTAGCTGGGGTTGAAATTGCAAGTCGTAGAAAAGCACCAATAAAATAGTCTTGATTTGACCAAAAGAAACATCTGCTTGGAAATTGCATTAGACAATCGAAACTAGGTTATAACAGTAGTTTATTATTCTTATACTCTAGGTAGTTAAAAAGCTTTTTTATTAGGCTGCCTTATTCTTTTTTCTTTCTCTAAATGCTGCTGCTTTGGCTCGATTGCCACAAACCGCCATACTGCACCAATGGCGCGTATGGTTTTGACTAGTATCGAGAAACCACAGTATACATTTTGGACCCTTACAACCTTTGACGCTTTCAAAGTTATTTTGGCATATAAGCTCACCTATAGCTTGGGCAAGAGGTTGTAGTAGCGCAGCTGGAGAATCCCAACGACGCTGCTGCTTCCAGTGTAATTGTTTTTTATCTTTTCCTATCTCCTGATCGTATAAATTCTTAGTTTGAATCTGGCTGTAGGTATTATCTTGGGCTAAAAGATGGTTAAGGCCATCTAATTCGGTAAATACTGATGTATTGAGTGGTTTTCCAGCGTGAGAAATTACAAAAGAACGAAACCATTCTCGTAACTCGCGTGCCTGAATTGCGATTGCATCACATTCTTCCATATGTGCTTTATTACGAAATTGATTCAATACTGTTGAAGGCGCCATTCCGGCCTTATCAAGCCAATCCAGTAAATCATGGCCACAGCTAAGCCATTCTATTTCATCACCCCAAGGCCTAGCTAAACTATTTAGAAAATCTAGCGCACGATTATCTGCAATAAAGAGGGGCGCAGGGCGGATAGTTTTAACCATCTTTATATGATCCTTATAAGTTGTTTTTTCGTTAGCTAACTTAAAACAATAACCATCATTATATCACTTGACAGGTTACTTGTATAGTAGTAACCTGCATATACCATCAGTAATGGTTACTTATATTATTATCAATTTAAACTTAAAAGGAGAGTTAGATCATGAAAACATTCCATCAAGCTAAAAATATTAGTTTTAATCTATTTGGCTGTATCTTCTTACTCACAATGCTGATTATTACCAGTAATGTGATTGCAGCAAACAAGAGTGATAGTTCTACATTTCATCGGACGACAACAATTGAAGGCCTGGATATTTACTATCGTGAAGCAGGCAGCAGAGACAACCCTACCTTGATTCTGCTACACGGTTTTCCAACTTCATCACATATGTTTAGGACACTTATTCCTGAATTGGCAGAAGACTATCATGTAATCGCACCAGACTACCCAGGTTATGGAAACAGTCCAATGCCATTGGTTAGTGAGTTCAATTACACCTTTGATCATATGGCGTCAATTATTGAGCAGTTAATAACAAAACTAAAGCTCAAGAAATATTCCCTATATGTAATGGACTATGGGGCGCCAATTGGGTTTAGGGTTGCAGCGAATAACCCAAAACGTGTTCAGTCATTGATTATCCAGAATGGGAACGCATATGATGAGGGGCTTGACAATAATTTTTGGGAGCCAATCAAGGCTTATTGGGAAAACCGTAAGGCAATTAACGTCGGACTAGATAATCCATGGTGGGCAAATGTAAAAAAAGCTTATAAACAACCCAATATGGCTAACGAAGATGCATTACGTTTCTTACTTACCAAAGGCGCCACTACATGGCAGTACACCAATGGAGTTCGTGACATAGCAGGTATTGGTCATGATGCTATCAATATGGACCAAATGCTGCTTAATCGTCCAGGAAATCAGGAAATTCAATTGCAAATGTTTTATGATTATGGAAGTAACCCTCCGCTCTATCCAGAGTGGCAGGCCTACTTCCGTAAATATCAGCCAGCAACCCTAATTGTATGGGGCAATAAAGACGAAATCTTTCCAGTAGAAGGAGCTTACCCATATAAGCGTGACTTAAAAAATGTTGAGATGCATTTGTATAATACTGGTCACTTTGCATTAGAAGAGGACGGTGCTGATATTGCGCAGAAAATTCGTAAATTTATGAATAATCACGTTAAGCAACAAAAAGTTGCCATAAACTAATGCATTGATTATTCCTTAAGTATCTAAATTAGAATACTAATTCAAAGAGTAAAATTAACCCGGCCTAGTGCCGGGTTTTTTTGCATATATGTATATATATTAAGAAAATTTAGATATCAGTTGCTAAATTATCCGGCACCATTGAATAGTATTGTGGGTAAATACAGGTATATTTGAAGTTCATTTAATTTTGTGACTAACTAACTGATTAATATCTTATACCCAGGTTTGGGTGATATTTGCCCTTCTATTTATTGAAAGCTTAGGTGTATGATTTATGTTAGAACGTAATTATTAATAAACATAGTTGTAAATTAGGAATTATTTTTGGGAATTTCTCATTAGAAAAGATGTCTTCTTGTAATAGGCGTATGAACACAATACTGTTAAATAGAATTACATGATGAAGTTCTTTATTCTTGCGCTACTGATTTCAATTGCTTTCCCAGTGCATGCTGGAGGTTTGATTATTTTAGAAAAGTATCGCTTGGAAAAAAGGGAAAATAAAATTACTAGCATGGATGCTGAGCGCGAACAAGAGCTAATGCGTGAGAAATTACAAAGTAAAGTTTCTAATTCTGGAGATGCGCGGGAACCAGAGTGGGGACGAGAAAGAAGAGAAACTAACTCTGATTCTCAGCTTAAAATTAATGAACGTCGTAATATCCATAATTACTCAATAAGACGAATCAAAAATAAACATAATATTGTGGATACAAATGAAGATAGCTCACTATTAGAATATCAATTTTAGAAGTTAGCGTATTTCCGATACTTGCCTGACAATTATTTTATTTATTAAAAACATTAAGTTAAAATTAAATTGCGAGTGATTGCAAAACGTCTCGTATTTTCATATATATAATGAGCATTTGAGCCGGATGAAATGTGAAAAGTAAGTTGTATTTTTATACATTATTATATATATTCTGACAGTGAATTTTTCATGCTTCAGATAAATCAAACTGTTATTGCAAGTTTGTACGTATTGTAATTTCCAATAATATTATCCTGTAGGCTACGCAAGGGAAGGCTAAAGTCTTAGCCCTTTAAGCTAGTCTTTTTTAGATTGACCTATAACTAAAGAGAAAAAATTATGAAAGAAGAAAAAACTGTTAAAGAAGAAAAAGAAGGTAAGGAAGAAGAAACAATAAAAAAAGCAGAAAAAGTTAAAAAAGATGAGCCAGTAAAAAAAGAAGAACCAGTTAAAAAAGAAGAACCAGTTAAAAAAGAAGAGATAGCTGCAAAAGCATATAAGACTACAGAGTCACAAACTATAACAACACCTACAAACAGTAACGGTGGTGGTAAGGCCGCGACTTCTATTGCTGTAGTAGCTTTAGTAGTTGCATTTGGCTTGAGTTTTTTTAATTATGTGTTTACTAATTCTGTTCGTTCAGAGATTCAAGAACAAAATCTTAGCCTAGAAAAATTTCAGGCCAGAATTGAAAAACTAACTTCAAGTATGAAAGCAAAGGTTGATAAGAATAGTCAACTATTAGATACACAAATTGCTTCTTTAACAGAGAAATTTGAGAAACAAAAAATTCAAATGGAGAGTCAACGCAGTCAAACTGAAAAGATGCACCTGACAATGGGTTTTGGTGAAATAGTTAAAGATCTTTATCCAGTCTTAGAAATTTATTGTCAACATGCAAAAATTAAAACTGCCAAAGTTGGTGCAAATACTGTTCCAATAGATTGTAGCTTTAAAAATAATGGCAAACTGAAGGCAAATATAGTCCCGGATACGTTAATCATGCTCGGTGGTAAAGATTACAGTGTTATTAATAGCGCAATTGAACGTATTGATAGCGGTGAAAAGAATAGTGTTTCCCCTGGTAGGACTAGCAGGAAACAATATTACGTCGTTCTTACAAAGAATGGTGCTGCGAATATTAAAAATGCGGCATTCAAAGTTAGCTTCAGAGCTTTCACGGACGCTTCAGCAATAGAAATGATCAAACGGCGTACTAATAAGGAAATTACGGATAAAGATTTGAAAGAATTGACGGAGAAAAGCTATACCTTTACATTCCAACTCTAAGTTACATTATAAGTTACTGATATCTTACATTAAAAGCTTGATTATAAAATAGCAGTCCGATCATTTGCCTATAATATGTGCGAGTAGAACTCGGCCAAATGTTGATGCTATAAGAAATTAGTGTGTTTTTCTATCAGACATTGCAATTGCTCCTATCTCGTGCATAGAATTAAGCCAAGCAGGGTATTGCTCGTTTGTTATTCCAACAGATTGTGCTAATTCTGCAGCATCCATCCAATCCATATCACCATTTTGATTCTTAGTTAATATAAGGATCCTGCCTATCTCTATAGGGCATATTGAAGAAGTGTTTAAATTTTTCATATTCATAATATATGGGGATTTATCAAAATCAGAAAAAATATATAATATTAAAAAATATTTACGAAAGTTTCCTTATTGACCAAGATAAGCTATTGATTAGAGATTTATCAGTTTTTTCAAATAAAAAATCCCAACTCGCGTTTATAGAATTATTCCCTTTCAATAAAACTTTGATAACAATACAACCCTGAATATATCCATAAAGATATTCATAGTGATAAGGTAATTTTTTTAATACTATCTGAAAATAGTTGTTTCCATTGTTATACGGGTCCTTCTTATTAGGATCTAGTGTTGCTTCCTTAATTATTTTTATCATTTCATTTTTGTCATTTTTCTGAAATGATTTCAGAAAATCATTGGCCCATGCAATGTTATACTTTGGCGAATCTACAGTATCAAAGAACAATCCAATTTGCTCGTCGTAAATATTCTCATCGGTGTATGACAATCCTGTCATTAAAGCTGCAAGTAATCCAGATATAATAATTAGAACAGACTGCATTAAAATGAACATTTGATAGCCTTCCTTTATGTGTGGAGTGCTATTAAATAATGAAGAGCTGCTAAATGATGAATTCGCTATACTATTTAAGTAAATAATAATTACAATTGTTGGTAAAGTAGTAGCTATTGCTGCAATTAATGTATTACGACATTGAGTGTAGCGACCTAGAAATTTGGACCCTTTGTAAGAGGAATATGTAAGTGCAATAAGAATTGCGCCAATTAAATAGAAAGTTGTTCCTAACGCTGATCCATAATCAGAGCCCCGAAATGAGCCTTTACTTTCTACGTATTTTTGAATAAAACCTATGTAAAAATCTAGCACTGGTAAGAACAACATACCAATCACTAGCATTCCCAATAGATAAAATAAAAGTCGATTTGAGTTAAATTTACCAGATGGAGTATATGGGTTAACTTTCATAGGTATTATAATTTTTAGTTTCTCAATTAATTCATTTGCTCGATCTTTTTCAATTTTGCCACGAGTCAGCAACTCACTTATAGTGCGTTCATATTCACCATGAGGTTCAGCCATGTTTTAGCCCCTTCAAAGAATTTGGCTATTTATCATATAACTAATACTATTTTAGACCAATTATGGTTACGGTACTCTAAAGCACTCTGGGTCTGCTGTTCTACTTCTGAGTTTATGTAGGTGAACTTGATATATTAGATTGAGTTTTCTTTAAAAGTATTGTATTGACTGCAGAACCTATTTCGATAACCGTTCTTGATAAGTAGTTATAAATATCCTCTAGGAATGACAAAACAATTAAGTCAGCGCAGTTTTCCCCATTATGTAGAAACTCCTCGAACTTTAACGTGTAGGGATTTTGGGGCTTACCAGTAGCATCAAACCAGAGTGTTGCTTTGATCAAATTCCAGTGTTCACTGTGACATAATAGTGCAGTAAGATATTTCCAGTCTTTATTGTCTAAAATTGACTTAAAAATATTTGAGAGTTTTAAATATTCTGTATTTTCTGAAAGAAAATGTTGCATGTTATGTAACGTAATTTTATTTTCTATCATAGAGGGCGCTGGCAAATAGTATCCAAGAGAAAAATAAACCATATTTGCAAGTATCTCTGTAAGTGAGTGTGCAGTTTGTATGAAAGCTGTAATATGGGAGCCAACCTTGGTTTGGCAGTATTCAAAATCATTTTGTTCATCAGTATTACGAAGAAACAGCATATTATTAATATGTTTTGATTCAAGTTGTATGCCAATGTACCCGCCTAGAATTGTTTTTACCTCTTGAAAATGAAATTTTGCATAACGCTGTCTATACACAACGGAGCCAATAGAATTTCTAACTATCTCTAATTGTGTTGGTCCATAGAGAATCCGGACAAGTTTACGCGTTTCTTCTACATTCCAAGCTATCATCTTAATAGGTTAATAATTTATTTTAATACGGACTTATTACTCTGCAGCTAGACGAAACCACTTGGCTGCTTTTTCATAGTTTTGGACTACCCCTTTTCCATGAAAGTAAGAGTAGCCTAAATTATATTGTGCATATGAGTTTCCTTGTTCAGCAGCTAGGCGATACCATTTAGCAGCTTCTACATAGTTTTGTGTTACACCTTCCCCATGAAAATAGGAAGAACCAAGCGTATTCTGCGCAATCTCATCTCCTTGCTCTGCTGCTAGACGATACCATTTCACCGCCTCTTGATAGTTTTGATTTACACCACTTCCGTATTGATATGACATTCCAAGAGCGGTTTGTGCAAGGGCTTCTCCTTGTTCTGCAGCAAGTCGTAGCCATTTTACTGATTCCTTGTAATCTCTTTTTACACCTAGGCCGCTTTCATACATGCCACCAAGTTTTCCTTGTGAATACGCATCTCCCTGTTCCGCGGCAAGGCGATACCATTTTATGGCTTTAAAATAGTTCTGAGCTACCCCTTCCCCTCTCAGGTACATTTGGCCAAGTAACCCCTGTGCTATTACATTTCCCTCTGTGGCTATAGGATGAAGCAACTCCAGGACCTGGGAATAATTTCCTTTTTGATATTCCGTTATTGCGTCTTCAACACTATCTGCTCTAGCAACACTGCTACATATAAACAATCCTGAAGCTATAAAGAAAAGCCATTTTTTCATTGTCTATACCTCTCATTAGTTACTTAACATTTAGGATATGTCTAACACCGATAGGTACATCTTTAAATTAGTCTCATGCAAAACAAAACTATCCTTAAGAATTCCTCTTAATCAATTATGTTTAGTACATTACTAAAACTTATAAGTTATTTCTGTAATAAACATCACATAATATCCGTGTAATTGTGTGGAAGTGATTTAGCTTTCCTTTTGTGATAAATACTAGTAGAAGAATAGTACCTGTAATAGAAAAGTACCAATTTAGATTAAAAATTTTGTAACTTAAAAAATGTATATAAACAAAGATAAGTGACTATTTTAATTAGAAATAATGTTGATGAGCTTTAAAAAATATTTGATAACCAGATTTTTCATCTTAACAATATAGTTGGTAGGTGATTTTGGACTTAATGAAACGTAAGGTGTTGAAATGAGCAGTGAAGCTAAAACAGCACTTGCATTAGCAATTCTAGTTATAGTTGCATTTAGAATTTTCTTTTATGAGTTCGCCATATAAGTAATAAGGCTGCTGGATAAGTAATAAGGCTACTGGAGAACTCAAAAAACTATAGCTTTATATATTGCGATATATGATATGTTGTTATTAGATGTGTGCCAGCAACGAGTGGCAACATACTGTACTTAATTTTTCTCATAAAAATTCAGCGATTTACAAGGTATAAGTAAGCAGGATTCAGCCTTCTCTCTAGTACCCTGTGATATTAGAAACTAAGATAGAGTAGGGTTTATTGCTGATTAAAGTGTTATTGGCAATTTTCTGGGCGGTATTTAGAAGGAGTAGTGCTTGTAGTTCCGCCTATTGAGGTGATGGATAGATCATCACATATCCATTCTTGTCCATTTTTTGTTGCTAGTACAATAGTTGAGTTAACTAGATTTGCACTAATTCCAATATCATTTTTAAACGTTGCAGTTACTTGAAAACCAGAAGTAAGAATTGCTGGAGTGATAGTAGAAACATATTTGTTGTCTTGCGTAGGATTAAGTGAATTAAATTGGTTTTTTGTGGGCCATATTCCATTACCTGTATAGAATTTAGTAATTGAGGATTTAACCTTACTTATAAATATATATGCTTCTGAAACTTGCTCTCGGGCGACATGGTCCTGGTAAACTAAGAGTGTTATTTCTGCTAAAATACCGGCAATCCCAGCAAGAATCATAATTTTAAGTAGGCTTAAGCCAAGTTGCGCATATTTAGCTTTTTCTAGCTTACTAGTTTTCACTACTATCACCAAAATTTGTAGATATAGGCATTCTGGTGCCTGATGTATTGTAGTAAGACGCCATAATTTCGCTACTATAACCCTTACACTATTTGTACGGATCGTTTCTGGGATTTTATTAGTGTGCCTACTTTAGGTTTTTTGCGCCGGTAGGCAGGGAGCTCAGTTTCTGAAAAACGGCGTCCACAAGCTCGTTGAGTTTGTCTGTTTTGTCTATTATTAATCTGTTTCATAATAACTCGCTTTGATGATAGCGTAGCAGATTGGTTAGATTTAGACTATAGACAGTTGCTCTTACAAATTTGCCTTTAAAATATAATAGATAGACGATAGATCTAGCATGAGAAATATTTTATTAACTTTAACTACTATTATAGTAAGTAGTAGTGCGATAGCAGAGTGGATTCCTGTTGACACTAGCAACAGGGGAATTACTTACGTTGATACTGCTACTACTCGTCGTAAGGCGAGTAATAAGGTAAAAATTTGGGAATTAGTTGACTATAAGAAAGTACAGAGCAAGGCAGATTTTAAATTCAATTCAGCAATGTTTCAGACTTTATATGATTGTAAGGAAAAACGGTATAAATTGCTTTACTCAAGCTTCCACTCAGAAAATATGGGTGGAGGTAAAGTGGTTAGGACCAACAATAATCCTTCAAAGTGGGAAGTGGTCCTCTCTGGGAGCATTGTTGAGGGAGTACGGAAATTTGCTTGTAAAAGGTAGATCGTAAATTAGAGATATTCTTTAATAATGTTATTCTCGATATTTGATTTTTAACTTCATGGATCCTTAAACGAAGCGGATTTTTACATTCCATGTGGCTATTCGCATGACTTTGATATATTAATCAGTCATTAATGACTGTAAGTACTAAGGGTTGGTCAAAAATGACAAATAGCGTTTATTCAAAATTTAAAATAATGCTATACATGCAAAATAATTTAATAACACCTAAATCACAAGGTGAATGGAAAGAAATAGGTTGCTATCGCTATTTTTATCTAGGATATATTAAGTAACGTGAGATTAGTTACCATTTTCTTAGTTCTATTTTTATCTAGCTGTATGTCAATGCAGCACTTGAGAAAATCGTGGGAAGGTGAACATATTGATGATGTTACGGTTTCATGGGGTGCACCAGATACAATAGTACCTAACTCCTATAATGGAGGATCTACCTATACTTGGACCACATTTATTACTGGTAAATATGGGGCTGGTAAGTGTAAAAGAACCCTTGTTTCTAATTCATCAGGTACTGTAGTAAAGGGATCTTATAGTGGCTGCCCTTATTTTTCCTTTGTTAGCAAAGAGTAGGTATTATTTATAAATATTTTAGCTAAATATCTCTTTTAGAAACAACAATTTTCTTAGAACGGTTTATTCTATATTTCTTATATTAATATTAACGTTTCCCTAAATGTTGAGTAGTAGAATCAGCTGATATGGCACCATAAAGAGCATACAAAAAGGATTAAATCATTGAATACAAGCCAAAAAACAGTAGTTGTTACAGGAGCAGGTAGCGGTATTGGTCTGGCTATTGCTGAAATATTTGTTCAAGAGGGATTTAATGTTGTCCTAAATGGACGGACTAAAGAGAAACTTGTTCGCGCTTCGGAGCAGATTAACCATCCAGATCAGGTTGCCATTGTATCCGGAGATATTACTAATCCTAATTCATCTGATCAGATAGTAGAATTAACAGTAGCACGTTTCGGGAAGATAGATATTCTTATAAATAATGCAGGCATCTTTAATTCCAAAGCATTTACAGAATATACTATTGATGAACTTGATACCTATCTTGGATATTTACGTGGAACTTTTGTACTTACACAAGCAGTAGTAAGACAAATGCAAAAACAGGGGCATGGTGGAGCCATCATTAATATTGGTACAGTGTTAGCTTCTAATAGTATATTTAATTTTCCTTCTAGTGCTCCAGTTGCATCTAAGGGAGGGCTCATGGCGCTTACAAAGAACTTATCAGTTGAATTGGCATTAGACGACATTCGTATAAATGCTGTAGCACCAGGAGTCGTAAACACGCCTATACTAGGAGAGCTTTCCAAAGAGCAGCTTTCTTCTCTTAATAATATGCAGCCCCTTGGTCGGTGCGGGAAGCCACAAGATATAGCTGATGCCGTTTTTTATTTAGCCAATGCTACCTGGATGACAGGAGTGATTCTACCCGTTGATGGAGGTGTCGATGCTAGCGGTGATGGGATGTATCATGGGGTAAAGTAAGAAAGATTAAAAAATGGCTATTTTTGGAATTACTACCAAAGCATTACTGCTCCATGACCAGATCTTTCTGAATAATACAGTCGCAACCGTAAATGATAAGTTCGTCCATACAATAGCCTATTTTCTATCTTAGAGTTAAAGTTTGTGCCGCTATCGTCATCACCAGAAAGGTATACAGGTTCTCCATTAATATCTTCAAAAAGCACCATAACAGTATCTATGTTTCCAAAAGTTTGTATTATGTATTTTCTGCTCACTTCTGGTTGAATCAAAAAATCTATTTGTTCTCCTGGACTAATCCGTACTAATTCGGATAGGTAAGGTTTTAACTTTGGTAATTTTTTTTTTTTTTTTTTAGGATAAAATTTTCGTGCTTCTTTAATATCTATATTAGATAGCCCGGCTTCAGGAATAAGTGGTTGGTTTTGATATTGCTCTGGGAAATCAATTAGACCTGCTTCAAATTGATAGTGCATTATGGAATCTTTGTCCCACTGTGAACCTGCTACATCTTCTGGCAGAATTTTCCTAATAATATTGTAGTATGTCGTATCACGATTCCAGAAATTTGGAGGCTCTTTAAAATATGAATAAACTGCTTCTTCATCCCATATAATTCCAGAATTTGGATTTTGATGTTCATGTGGAAAACCTAAAGCATGTCCAATCTCGTGTAAAGCTGTGTCGCGCCCATAAATTGTTGTCAAGTCCCAACCAAAATTCATGGTTCTCTGATTGATATTTTGAACCAAATCTATAGCATCTCTCCCTACATAAGACCACGAAGACCCAGATTGAAATCCAATACGTATTTCAGCCTCAGCTGGATTATTAACCTCAATAAAGGTTAATCCAATACCAAGATTTTTCCATTCTTGAAATGATTCTCTAACAATTTTCTTTTGTGTATTATTTGCATTCCATAATTTAGGTGTATTGAATAAATAATAATGAAGTACCGTATGGTTTACCCATTTTTTTTCAATATAACGAATTAGAAATTCACGTTTAGGGTCTAAATTATCGTTAAGATATCGATCAGGTATAACGGGAAGGCTGCAACAGGGTATTTTTTTAGATAATATCTTTTTATTGTCGTGCAACTTATTTTTAGATTTAGCCACTATTTTTTCCTTAAATTCAACTCTAAAGCGTTTTAGTCAATATACAATATAAAGTCGTGTTTACTAATTTTAGTAGTGACAAACTAAGTTGCAAGAAAGTTCGTTTTAGATTGATTTTTGCTCAATACAATATGAGCAGTTATTCAAAAATAGCACCATGTATTTATTTTATTGTGGTAAGGGTATCTAGTGATGAATAACCTTTTATAAGAAAAGATAGTTTGAGGTCAACTTGAAATTAACTTATATTGCAACCGTCCTAATATGGGCTTTGTCTTTTTCGGTAAGGGCTGATTATATAGGCGATGTTATCAAAATTGCTGATGGCGATTCAGTGACCATTTTAGATAAGTACAAGGTGCAGCATAAGGTTCGTTTAGTTGGTATTGATGCACCAGAGAGAAAACAACCTTTTGGTAAACGTTCGAAACAAAGTCTGAGTGATTTAGTTTATAGAAAGCTGGTCACAGTTAAATCTAAAAAACGCGACCAATATGGGCGTGAGCTGGGGAAGATATTAATTAATGGGGTTGATGTAAACCTAGAGCAAATAAGACGAGGTATGGCCTGGCATTACAAAGTGTACAAGTACGATCTATCTGTGAGCGATAGACAAACCTATGCGGAGACTGAGCGTAAAGCTAGGATGATGCGATATGGTCTCTGGATTGACCCAGCTCCATTGCCACCATGGATATGGCGGAGATTAAAAAGAAAACATTAAAATGAATTTGTTTCAAAGGTAAAAAATTACATTTTTTAGAAATGTGAGTGCGATAAATTTGCAGCTTCACTGTTGGTATATTTAAATCAGATAATACGCAAATCGATACATAGTATAGGTTGCAGCAAACTGTATATTTCCCTGCAATCGTATAAAAGATTATATGCCTACTTTATGTCAAATTAATTTATAAATAAATCGCCATTACATTAATTATATATTAATATCAGCAGATTACACTACCAACTTAAAGCAAAAAATTGCTGCATATTGCCACTGCGAGTAAGTAATAGTACTCGTTTCTCTTTACTACTTTCTTTAATTGCTCGTTTGAACGCCGCTGCATTTTTTATTGGCTTATTATTAACTTGCAGGATAACCATCCCAGTTTTAATACCCCCCATGGCAGCAATAGAACCAGGTTGAACTTCTGTTACAACTACACCTTCACCTGGTTTAGCGTTAAATTGCTTAGCAAGCTGTGGTGTAAGTGTCTGTACACTTATACCTATTTCTTCTGTTTTTTGTGATGATGGGTCTGCTGCAGCAAGTTTATTGTCATCAGTTAATTTTCCAATAGTTACATTTAATTTCTTTTGTTTTCCATCTCGGATGATGGTTAATTGTTCTTGACTTCCAGGTGAAGTTAAAGCTACTTGATTCCGAAATCGACCGACTTCTTCCACTTTTTTACCTCGGAATTTAATAATAATATCACCTTGGCGCAAGCCTGCTTTCTCTGCTGGTGAGTTTTCACTTACTTGAGAGACAATAATTCCATGTCCAGGCTTAACATTAAAAGACTTGGCAAGTTCAGTGGTGATTTGTTGAATCACTATACCCAGGAAACCGCGTGATACTTCTCCTTTTTCAATTAATTGATTTGCGATTGCTTCAGCTAAGTTACTTGGGATCGCAAAACTAACTCCCATATACCCACCACTGCGGCTAAAAATAGCCGTATTAATCCCCACTACTTTACCGTCAAGATTAACAAGTGGGCCACCAGAATTACCTGGATTCACCGCCGCATCAGTTTGAATGAAATCTTCATAATCGTTTATTCCTACGCTGGTTCGCCCCTTCGCGCTAACTACTCCTACTGTTAACGTATGACTTAGACCGAAAGGATTACCAATTGCTACAACCCACTCGCCAACTTCGAGCTTGGAAGAGTCAGAAAAAGTCAGAGGAGGCAACCCGCTTGATTTAATTTCAAGCACAGCAATGTCAGATTTAGGATCACGCCCAGTAATTTTAGCTTCAAATTCTGTACCGTCTTGAAACTTGACAAGAATTTTTTCGGCATCCTGAACTACGTGACTATTAGTTAATATATAGGTCTTGCCTGCTTTCTTCGCAGAGAAGACAAAGCCAGAGCCCTGACCGATTGCTGGACGCTTACCTTGAGGTACATTAGGTTGGGGGCCGCGAGGAATTCCAGGAAATTGGTCACCAAAGAATCGCTTGAATAGGTCATCTCCAAAAGGGTTTCCAGGGCCAAAATGAAAAGAAAATTGATTAGTATTTGACGGCTTACTCTCAACTTGAATGAATACGACAGAGGGAGAGACTTCACGTGCCACCGAAGCGAAAGCTTTACTTGTCTTTCGTAGATTTTCTACCCCATTATCAAACGCATATACTGGTGCTGTAATTAACCATACTAAGATAAGATATAGAACTGCTAGACTTCTTTTCATTTCAAGCTCCCTGTCATCACGTACAAATAATTTTTCTTTATCATTAGATTTCATAAAATTTTTGCTTACTTTTCAGAATAAGATATTGTTCGAATTAGGGTCTATAGATAGTGTTTGAGGGATAAAAGTTCAATACAGACTCTAAAAATAGTTAACAGTTAACAGTTAACATTAAATCCTTTATATGCATCTTTTATTCTGCCGGTATGAAAAAAGCCATTTTTGATCCTAAAGAGGCTAAATACTTAACTAGTTTTTATCCAATTTATATGATGTGAACTTAGATTTTTTCGATATCTGCTTTATATTCAATGTAGGATATTAGCTTCATTCTATTTATTTTTATTATCTTGTATTGAGTTAACCATTTAATTTAATAATAATTATAACAATACATATACTAGTTAGAGTAGAGCCTTTATGCCGACTCAGCGTATAATAGTTTCCTTAATCAACAATAAAAACTTTATTATGTATAAGCTGACTTTTAAATTTTTCTTGATCTCTACTATCTTTCCCGTACAATTTTTAGCCTTAACTCAGGAAGAGAACCTTTGAGTAGCGGACATTCACTCGTTACCGGTGGAGGCGGATTCATTGGCTCGCATCTAGTGAAACAATTACTAGAGGAGGGAGAAACAGTCAAAGTATTGGAACTGCCTAATGTAGAGCTCCCGTCTGATGTAGAAGTTGTGCGTGGTTCAATATGTGACCCGGATACAGTATGTAAAGCACTAAAGGGAGTAAGACATCTATACCATTTAGCGGCAAATCCCAATTTATGGGCTAATGATAAAGAGGAGTTCCAGCGTGTAAATTTTGAGGGTACTTGTACAATTTTTGAAGAGGCAGCTAAACATGATTTAGAAAGAATAGTGTACACGTCTACCGAATCTATTCTTACTGGAAGTTCAAACATAGATGTATCAGTAGATTCAGAAGTCAAGCGTAAGGTAAACGAGATGCCTGGACCCTATTGTCGATCAAAATTTTTAGCAGAGCAAGAAGCTTTTAAAGCAGCGCATAAAGGACAGCCGGTGGTAATTGTTGCCCCCACTTTGCCAATTGGACCTGGGGATAAGCGACTCACGCCACCCACACGTATGATCCTTGATTTTATAAATGGTGAAACTCCTGCTTATCTTAATTGTGGTTTAAATATAGTAGATGTACGTAATGTTGCACGTGGTCATATCCTTGCTGCAAAGCATGGGCGTGATGGTGAACGCTACATTCTTGGAAATGAAAACTTATTTTTATCTGAGCTGTTACGTCGTATTGAGGAGATTACAGGGTTTTCTATGCCTAAGATTCGTGTTCCCTATTGGGTTGCTTTGGCCGCAGGTGCTGTTTGTGAATTTACGTCTGATCATATAACGCACATTCCACCTAGAGCACCCATGAATGGCGTAAGACTTACTCGTCGCCCCATGTTTTTTAATTGTGACAAAGCAATACATGAACTGGGTTTTTTACAAACATCAATAAAACAAGCGTTAGCAGATGAGGTTGAGTGGTTGACTAAACAGGGGCTTGTTAAACGTACATAAAGGACATATGGGACATATATATAGGATTATAAATAATCAGAATCGTAATCAGGAAATGGAGGAAATAAAATGAGTGAAACTATTGTACGGCATGGACTATCCATTGGTATTGAACGTATAAATGATCACTTTTATTTAACACTAAAAGCAGTAGGAAAGCTCACCCACGAAGACTATCTAACTATCTCGCCAATGATTGAATCAGCTCTTGAAGGTGTCAAGACACCAAAAATTAAAGTTTTTTTTGATGCTTCTGATTTTGATGGCTGGGAAGTAAGAGCAGCTTGGGATGACTTTAAGCTAGGCGTGAAGCATAGCAGGGAATTTGAAAAGATTGCTATATTAGGCAATAAACGCTGGCAAGAGCTTACAGCTAAAATTGGCTCATGGTTTATATCAGGCGAATCAAAATATTTTGAAGATGCAGAAAAGGCATTCGACTGGCTAAATGATTAATTACTGTATGTTCATAAATACCATCTAAACAAATTTAGTTCGCATTTTCTAGAACCCAATAGAGGTATTTAGCATAGTTGTTGTACTTTGCAGATTCTAGGTATAAGCAAGGGAAGGGGTTTTTAAATGGAGTATGAATATGGTTTTCACATTGGTGAAGAAGAGGATAGCGGTGGCCGAATTGTTGTTGATACTCCCATTCCCAACATCATAGTTGGGCATCATCTAGTTCTTGACAATAATTTTGCAGAAGCTAGGCCAGGTATAAACCTAGAAATTGTAGGGGTAGAAACGTACATTTTTGCGCCTAATGATAAATTAGAACGTATTGTTACTGAGGTCTATGTACAAGAGCGCGATCGAAGATTATGTGGAATTCTCGTAGGGGTAAACGAACCTTCCTAATATAGTTTGATTAATGGTTATCAATGGATAAATCCTTTCATACAGAACTAATCTTAATATCAGAAAGAAAAGTTGTTTCTGCTGTATACGGATAATTTAAATTACATTATTGAGAATTGGCTTCCTTTATTGCATCGGTTATTTTTTTTCTAATCTTCTTTATGTCATTTTTTGCAACATCAACATATTTCTGTATACAATCAGTGTACTTTACTATCTTCGAATTATAATTATCTACTTTTGCATTATATTTATCCACTTCGCTCTGTGTATTGAGCGAGCCAGGTTCAACTGGTCTTGTAGGTGCGGAACAAGTATGCGAGGGGTATTTCGATAAATCCATGTGCGATTTTTCAGCCCCTGTTGCAGTTGCAATACAGGATACAAACATGGGGATTAGTACAAATACTAACCTAGTCGTTAATTTTTTCATTATTTTTCTCCTTATAACATTAATCTAGGCACATGTAGGGTCTGTAAAAAACTTCTATTCTACTTAACTGGGTGTTACATTGCTGCTTATGTTACTTATTTATTAAGCTATGCCAGAATCAAAAACAGTATCTCGTCTTGTAATTATAATATTAATTGTAGCTTTGTTAGCTTATACGGTTTGGTTCGTAACTCGACCTGAGCCTATTGAAGTTGAGCTTGCCACAATTACGCGTGGTCCTGTGGAGTCAACAGTAGTAAATACTCGTGCTGGAACCATCAAGGCTTGTCGCCGCGCTAAGCTGGCACCTGCGGCAGGGGGTCAGATTATTAAGCTCCATGTTAAGGAAGGAGAGCGTGTAACCCAGGGTCAGGTGTTGTTAGAGATATGGAATAGTGTACTGTCCGCTCAGCATGAGCTTGCACAGCGGCAACTGATTACTGCCCGAGAGAAACAACGTGAGGCTTGTATCATTGCAGATCAGGCAAATCGCCAATCTAAACGTATTCAACAATTAGTTGATAAAAATTTTGTCAGTCAACAACGAAGTGATGATGCAGATGCTGAAGCACTTGCTCGTCGAGCCAGTTGTGACGCGGCAGCAGCAGATGTAAAACGGGCTCATGCACAAATTGAGGTAGCACGATCTGGATTGGAACGCACAGTTCTTACAGCACCATTTGACGGTATCGTTGCTCTTGTTACCGGTGAAATCGGTGAATATGCAACTCCTTCGCCACCAGGGATACCTACACCACCTGTAGTTGATCTAATTGACGATACTTGTCTTTATGCTAGCGCACCAATGGATGAGGTAGATGCGCCCAAATTAGAAATAGGACAGCCCGCACGTATCACGCTAGATGCTCTTCCAGGTCAGATCTTCAATGGAAAGATACGGCGTATTGCTTCCTTTGTTACCGAGATAGAAAAACAGGCGCGCACAGTAGACGTCGAGGTAGATTTTGAAGAACCACCAAAACTATTGCTGCTGGTCGGATATAGTGCAGATGTTGAAGTCGTTATCGACCGGCATGAAGACGTATTACGTGTGCCCGCTCAAGCAATTCGGCAGAGAAACAAAGTACTAGTTTTAGGAGTAGACGACAAATTACATGAACGTAGTCTAGAAACTGGTCTTAAAAACTGGGCATTTATTGAGATTATTAACGGTTTAAATATTGGGGATCAAGTATTACTGTCGTCTGACCGAGAAGATGTAAAAGCTGGTACACAAGTAAAGCAAGAAACTTCTCCATGATCCGTTTGACAGGCATTATGCGTGTATTTCAAATGGGAGATCAAATGGTACACGCTTTAAACGGAATAAATATTGAAATTGCATCGGGTGAATATGTCTCTATTATGGGCCCGTCTGGTTCAGGCAAATCTACTTTACTAAATATAATTGGGCTATTGGACAATCCTGATAGTGGGCAATATGAGCTAGATGGAAGTGATGTTACGGCTTTATCCGAAATCGAGCAAGCACATGTGCGCAGAAAAAAAATCGGCTTTGTATTTCAATCATTCCATCTTGTGCCTCGTTTAACAGCAGCTGAAAACATTGAATTACCATTAATACTTGAAGGAATTGAACCTGCCAGACGAAAATTACTTGTGGAAGAAACGTTACTTAAATTTGACCTACAAGATAGATCTCAGCATCGCCCAGCTGAAATGTCGGGTGGTCAGCGTCAGCGTACTGCGATCGCACGTGCTATGATTTTGCAGCCACCTACCATACTAGCAGATGAACCTACTGGTAATATTGATCATCGTAATGGCGCAGAGGTTATAGCGCTTCTAGAAAGATTAAACCAATCAGGAACCACACTAATAATCGTTACGCATGATCGTGAATTAGGTGCACGAGCAAATCGTCATATTGCCATGCGCGATGGAGAGGTGGTATCAGACGATAAAAAGGCATCTAGATGAAATTGCGCGATACGCTATATCTTTCTCTAAAAACTATTGTAAGTTACAAGACTCGTTCTTTGCTAATCGTATTGGCAATGGCGTTAGGTGTTGCTGCTGTAGTGGTGTTGACTGCACTGGGAGATGGAGCTAGGCGTTATGTAACTAACAAGTTTTCATCTATCGGTACTAATCTAATCGTTGTTATTCCAGGCAGAGCGGAAACTGTAGGTAGTTTTCCTGGTGCTGCACTTGGACAGACTCCACGCGATCTAACGCTAGAAGATGCTGAAGCACTTGCTCGTCTCCCGCAGGTTAGGCGCTATGCGCCACTTAATATAGGCGTTGCAGAGCTGGCTGCAGCTAGTCGTTTGCGCGAGGTTACCGTTCTTGGTAGCACAGCAGAAATATTACCAGTACGTCATATAGAACTTGCTCAAGGAAGTTTTCTCGACCGTGGGACAGCACATGGCGCACAAATTCTTTTAGGTTGGAAGCTTGCACGAGAGTTTTTTCCTCAGGAAAATGTTATCGGTAAGCGAGTGAGGCTTGGAGACCGTCGTTTTTTGGTATCGGGTGTACTCAAACCACAAGGTGAGTCAATGGGGTATAACACTGATGAAATCGTTATTATCCCGATTGATCATGCCCAAGAGCTATTTAATACTTCATCCTTGTTTCGTATTTTAGTTGAAGTTAGGAGTCGTGGTGAGCTTGCATCTACTAAGGAAGAGATACGTAAGATTTTAAGAAAGCGTCATGACAACGAAGACGACATTACTGTTATTACGCAAGATGCTGTACTAGCTACTTTTGACCGTATCCTACGTGCATTGACTCTAGGTGTGGCGGGAATCGCTGCAATTAGTCTTGCTGTAGCGGGTATTTTAGTGATGAACGTGATGCTGGTTTCAGTAAGCCAACGTACTTCTGAAATTGGATTACTAAAAGCTATTGGTGCACCATCGGCTAACATTCATCATCTGTTTCTAGCTGAAGCACTATGGTTATCATTTTCAGGCGGGGTTCTTGGTTTTGCACTAGGGCAGTTTGGGAGTCTACTACTTCGTTTTGCTTACCCTCAGCTTCCTGCATGGCCGCCTACTTGGGCGAGTCTCGCCGGAATTACAATTGCATTTGTTACGGGTCTTCTTGCAAGTCTCTTGCCCGCTGCACGTGCTGCAAGGCTTAATCCTGTTCAGGCACTTAATACAAAATGAACAGTATTGAAACCATGCATTTTGCTCTACGTTCACTTACAACACATCGATTACGCACTATTTTATCTGGATCGGGAATTGGGATAGGCATTGCAGCAGTTATATTGCTAACTTCTATCGGTGAAGGAATCCATCAGTTTGTACTATCTGAATTTACCCAGTTTGGAACTAATATCGTTAATATTACACCAGGAAAAGTTAGTACTCATGGCGCATCATTAGGCGCTATTGGTAGCGCTCGGTTACTTACAATTGAAGATGAGTTGGCACTCAAAGCCTCTTCTCGCTATGCACAATATACTAATTCTAGTGTAATGGGTAATGCGGAGATTCGTGCTCTTGGGCGCAGCCGCCGTGTTACTGTCTACGGTGAAGGCCCAGACTTTCCACATGTGTTCAACATTAAAGTTGCAGTTGGGCAATTTTTACCTGCGGATGATCCACGTAGCCCACGTGCTTATGCCGTCTTAGGTTCAAAGGCTCGAACTGAATTATTTGGTAATGTTAATCCATTGGGATCAAGTTTACAGGTTGGCATGTCTCGCTTCCGAATAATCGGCGTCATGGAACCTAAAGGGCAAGTACTTGGTTTTGATCTTGATGATACTGTGTATATTCCCACTGCGCGTGCGCTAGAAATTTTTAATCGTGAGGGCGTAATGGAAATTCATATAGCTCATCGGCCTGACATTTCTTCACAGACTGTGGTTGATGATGCGCGAAATATTCTTATCGCTAGGCATGGTCGAGAAGATTTTACTATTACACCACAACAAAAAATGTTAGATACTTTATCTACCGTGTTAGATGTTTTGACTTTCGCAGTCAGTGCGCTCGGAGGAATCTCGCTACTTGTAGGTGCTGTAGGTATGGTTACGTTAATGCATATTGCCGTTGCTGAGCGTGTTGCTGAGATAGGTTTACTCACTGCGCTGGGTGCTACGCGGGAACGAATTCTCATATTATTTTTAATGGAGTCGACCGTACTGTCCACTCTAGGTGGACTGGGCGGATTAATTATAGGTACCACTATTGCTTGGCTGTTAAAAATATTTGTGAGTGAATTACCAGTTACAACCCAATGGGAATTTGTTTTAGTTGCATTTGGGCTGTCGATGATGATTGGTCTAGCTGCTGGTGTTGTGCCAGCTATGCGTGCAGCACGAATGAACCCTGTCGATGCTCTGCGAGCAGAATGATTACATTAAATCTAATTTAATGGTTACATACAGTTATATTTGTGGTCTAGGTTTTCGTTCATAATGTTATTTTGTTCATTAAAAGGTAAATATTTTCAATGGAGTGTCGAAGAACTTATAAATTAAAGGAGTATATTAATGAGCAATTTATTATGTATTTAATTTCTTATTTTATATTGTAATTATTTGGTATTTTCTCTCATAAGGTAATATTTAATTTATTTTGTAAGCTATGGGACAAGAAATTACAAATACATCTTTTTCTAAAAAGGATTTCAAGATATTTCACTCTTGCCTTAAACAAGAAACAGAAATATTAAGAGAATGGTTTAAACAAGGTCATTTATCTAATGATGGCCTTATTGGTGGATTCGAAATAGAGAGTTGGCTATTAGACAGGACATATAGACCAGTACCACTTAATAAAGAGTTCTTGGAACAATTTAATAATCCATTAGCTTCGCCTGAGTTAGCCAAATTTAGTCTTGAGTTTAATAACTCACCTAGAAATTTGATAAATACTGTTTTTACGAGTTTTCATCTGGAATTAGAGGATACTTGGAGACAGGCTCAAAATGTTGCTAGACGTCTTAGTACACCATCACTGCTTTTAATGATTGGTACACTCCCAACATTTCAACTTTCAGCTTTAAATAAAGACTCTATGTCTGACATGAAACGATATCGTGCATTGAACGAACAAATAATGGCAAGATGTAAGGAAAAATTTCTACATTTACACATTAAAGGAAATGAACTGTTAGAGCTTGATAGTGGAACTGTTATGTTAGAAGCAACAACTGCGTCGTTTCAGATTCATACTCAGGTTCCTGCTCAAGATGCTCACCACTATTATAATGCTGCACTAATGATATCGGCGCCTATGGTAGCTGTAGCTGCAAATTCACCATATATATTTGGAAAAAATTTATGGAATGAAACAAGAATTCCATTATTTGAGCAATCTATTGACACAGCCAATCCTATTTCTTCTATGAATCGAGTAAGCTTTGGAAGTGGCTATATGGAGAATTCAGTTTTAGAGTCGTTTGAAGAAAACCTTGAAAAATTTTGTGTTTTATTACCCATAATTGAGAAAGATGATGGAACGCTCTCACATCTACGTTTACATAACGGTACAATTTGGCGCTGGAATCGCCCCTTACTGGGCTTTAATGAGCAAGGTCAGCCTCATATAAGAATTGAACATCGTGCAATTCCAGCTGGCCCCACTTTTATCGACATGATTGCAAATGCAGCGTTTTACTATGGATTACAACATTATTGGGGACAGATGCTCAAAAATGGTCATGCTCTTCCTAAATATGATGAAATAAAATCAAATTTTTATACAGCCGCAATGCATAGCTTTGAGTATTCAATAATTTGGTTTGGAGAAGAAATTAAACCTGTTCAATTGGTTCAAAATATTTTGCTTCCTCAGGCTGAAGAAGGTTTGAGAGCGTTGAATATTTCTTTATCTGATATCAATAAATATTTGTCTATTATAGCCGCACGTGTTGATAACCAGCAGACTGGAGCAAGCTGGCAGAGGAAATATGTCGCTTTACACAAATGTGATATGACTGAATTAACACGTATTTATCATGGGCTTCAGGAATCAGGTACGCCTGTTCATACTTGGGGCTATTAACCTTAGTGCTTTTTTAATAAGAAAAATGAGTAACTTAAAGCTAAGTCAAATTGATAGTTTTCCTCAGGAGCTCTTAGATATTAATATTGAGAGACTCTATACATTATTTCCCGAACCTACTCTCTTGCATTTACAAGGTAAGAGGTTGGAGCCTGTGTTTATTAGTGTTTTACTGCATGGCAACGAAAGTACTGGATTTCATGTAATTCAAAAACTACTGATGAAATACCAGCATTTGGAATTACCACGCTCGGTAACTATCCTATTTGGAAATATTCAAGCGGCGCGTTATGGAAAGCGTATTCTTTCCGGCCAGTCTGATTACAATAGAGTCTGGCCCGGTACAGCTGAAACTAATACGATAGAAGCCAAAGTAATGCAAGAAGTTGTAAGTGAAATGAAGCATAGAAATGTATTTGCAAGTATAGATGTTCATAACAATTCAGGTTTAAATCCACATTATGCTTGTATCAATAAACTTGAGAATAGTTTTTTTCAACTCGCTACTTTATTTGGGCCGATTGTCGTATATTTTTTAACCCCAAAAGGGGTGCAATCGATGGCATTTAGTAAGTTTTGCCCTGCTGTGACATTAGAGTGTGGAAAGCCAGGTTTACTTGGTGGTATAGACCACGCTTTAGATTACATAGAAAAAGTAATAAATATGCAATTTATTTCGAATGAGCCTATATCCCCGCAAGATATAAAATTATTTCATACAGTAGCACGAGTACAAGTTCCAGAAGATATAACTTTTAGCTTTACTAATCAGAATGCAAACATTTTATTTAAAAAAGAATTGTATACAATGAATTTTTCTGAGATTCCTGCAGATACATGCTTTGGAACAGTTCGTTCCAACAATAAGGCTCGATTATTTGCTTTTAATGATAATGACGAAGAGCTTGGTGAGGAATTATTTTATATAAACAATCAAAAAATTAAACTAATTAAATCGATGATGCCCGCAATGTTAACGTTAGACGAGGCAGTTATTCGTCAGGACTGTCTTTGCTATCTTATGGAACGGTTACCCTATCCGGTAGTCCCTCAGGTAAGCTAAGCTTTATTAAATTCCCTCATTTGATAAATGAAAGCACAGTTCTAAAATTCTATTCAGCTTCCAATTAGTAATTAATATGAGCATCGCATTTATCTCACATTCAGACTGTATGCTACACGAAATGGAAGCAAATCATCCAGAGTGCCCGGATCGATTAAACGCTATTAATAACATATTGTTATCAAGTAATTTTAATGTTCCACTCAAGCATTTTGATGCTCCTTTAGCAACACGTGAGCAACTGTGTAGGTCACATGATTCAGAGTATGTTGACCAAATATTTAGTAAAGCGCCGCAAGAGGGGATAATCAGATTAGATCAAGATACTAAGATGAACTCTCATTCTCTCAATGCTGCTTTACGTGCATCTGGAGCAGTTGTACTTGGAGTTGATTTAGTAATGACGGGACAAAGTAAATTAGTTTTTTGCAATGTAAGACCGCCTGGGCACCATGCTGAACAAAAGCGTGCGATGGGATTTTGTATTTTTAATAATGTTGCTGTCGGAGCTCTTCATGCGCTACATGAGTATCATCTCAAAAAAGTTGCAATCATAGATTTCGATGTACATCATGGAAACGGTACTGAAAATATTTTTCAGGACAATCCTAGCGTTTTGTACTGTTCCACATTTCAGCATCCTTTCTACCCATTTAGTGGTACAGAAAATAAATCTGATCATACTATCAATGTTGCTTTACCAGTTGGTACAGCGGGCCCGCAGTTCCGCACAGCTGTATCTTCCCAATGGTTGCCAATGCTCGAAGCTTTTAAGCCTGAATTAATTTTTATTTCTGCTGGCTTTGATGCCCATATTGATGACAACATGGCGGGTCTCAACTTAGTTGAAAATGATTTTGCTTGGGTGACAACTAAAATTAGAGAGATTGCAGATATACATGCGGACGGAAAGGTTGTATCCGTTTTAGAAGGAGGGTACTCGTTGCCAGCATTGGGGAGAAGTGTAGCTGCGCATTTAGATGCACTGTTTGGATAGTTATTTTTAACATCATAATTTGTAAGTTGAACATTGCATAGTTTAGTTTCTTGCTACCACGATATACTGAGTGTTAATTTTATATATTAATAAGTTAATCAATAGTATATTTTGAAGCATTAGCATAGGCTATAGAATATAAGGAGACTGTTTAATGGGGTTGGGAGCTGGAATTTTGCTTGCAGCAATGCTTATTGGTCTGGTGCTTCTTTATGGTCAATCAAGAGAAAGATGGCGGTGGAAAAAAGTATTCCTTACCACGCTGGTTGTTACAGTTATTATAGCTTGTGCTGCATGGGCCTATAGTGAATACAAGAATCGAATAACAGCTCAGTCAGAATTTCTCTCTATTACACTTAGCAGCAAGGTTTCTGACGTTAGATTTATCAAGGGAAATCCAGATATCACATCGGTAGATGAAAATATCTGGATTTTCAATGATTCAAATAATGAGCCTGAACTCCTAGTTCTTTTTGAGGATTCAGTGGTCAAAGCAGTTATATATATTGGTAAATGTCTTTATTGCAACCAATTATTTGGCCTTGGCCTTGGAACAACTTATGAGAAAGTAAGAGAAAGATTGGGTGAGCCTACGTCTGTTTCTAATTCTCCTGACCAATTAAAACGCTTGGCTTCATTTGAAAAATGGAATGTTGTGTTTATCTTAAAGGAAAATAAGGTTATCAATTTCGGAATTTATTACCCAAAGCTTGGTGCAGTTACTTTTTCTGACCGAGCATGGGGCACAGGGGTAGATCCAGGTTTACAAATATAGATGTGTCAATTGAAAAAATCAATTTCCAAAATAGCCTATCTGTATTTACCTAATATTTTGACTATCAACTAAACAAAGAAAGCCTTTGCATTTGTTTATATTATTCGCAATTTTTGTATTTCTTCTTTTCACAGTCTTGTACCATCTTTTGTGCTGCGGCAATTTCAGAAGCTGTCATTTCTTTAACTATCCTGTCTCGGCTATCTTTTGCATGCTTTCCTCCATTACCATCAGCAAAACTAAACCACATATATGCTCGGGCATAGTCTTGTACTACATCATCGCCCATAGCATACATAGCACCTAGATTGTATTGCGCGGTTGCGTTTCCTTGCTCCGCAGCAAGGCGAAACCACTTTACTGCTTCCTGATAGTCTTGATCTGTTCCTTCACCTTTCGTATACATCCAACCGAGTTTAGCTTGTGATACCGCGTTTCCTTGTTCTGCAGAAAGACGATACCATTTCATTGCTTCTTGATAATCCTTGGCTACATATTCACCCCTAGCATAAATTCTACCAAGTAAAAATTGTGAAATTTCATTTCCTTGTTCTGCAGAATGACGATACCATTTTATTGCTTCCTGATAGTCCTGAGTTACACCTCTTCCTGTAGCATACATCCTGCCTAATAAGAATTGCGCAAACTCATCACCTTGTTCCGCTGCTAGGCGATACCACTTTATTGCCTCTTGGTCATCCTGTGCTACTCCTTTACCAGAGGCATACATTCTACCAAGTGAGTATTGTGCGGCTGCAACTCCTTGTTCTGCAGATAGGCGATACCATTTTACTGCTTCTTGATAATTTAAAGCACCCCCAGCTTTAATAAAAATCCTACCAAGAAAAAATTGAGCGACTGCATTATTTTTCTCGGCTAAAGGACGAATCAATTCTAGAGCTTGTGCCTGGTTACCCTTATAATATGCATCTATTCCATCTTCAAGATTATCTGCACTGGCAACACTAGTGCATAGCAATACTATGGCGGGTATAAATGAAATTAATTTTTTCATTGTTTATATCTCTCCTGCACTAGTATATTCGAAAAGTACTATATAGAGCTTGTAACAATAGCCTATTAGAAGGTAGCTGAAACGTAGTTAAGCTACTATACATAGTTGAATTTAACGTTATAGTAAAATAAAAATCATCGCAAATTTTATTTAACTATAATTTATATAGTTTTCATGCTTTGTTATATGATTCCTACATTTACAATAGATGTAACCATAGCCACTTCCACCAGTCGATAAAAATTCCATACCACACTAAGTAAGGTTGAGGAATCTCTGGAACACTATTTTCACTGATACATACATCTGCTTGTACCGATGCCGGTGTCCGGTGATGTGAAGCAGTGTATAGTGCTCGATAAATTACCTCGCAGGCATGGACAGTATTCCTATGTACTACAAGCTCATTGGAACCAGGTATATTTGAACCTAGAATAGGGATTTTTTCTGCATTAATAGAAATATTCTCCGCATCAGGTGCAAGATTCTTTGCAAGTTTTCGACCTTCAGTATTTGGACAGTTTGAAAGGTAGGGGTATTTGACCTCAGAAGGATCATCTCCACCTACAAGGTCACGATTTTGCTCAGAATAAATTGTTACATATAGCACTCCATCACTAGATGATTGATCGATTGATCGACTTCCTGGTGCCTCGCTTGGATAGTCTTGTGCAATAGGGGCAGCATTTGCATTCGTGTCTTGCATGGCATGCCCATTCAATTCTGCAATAAAGTCTGTTGCAGCATTATCATTCAATGGTTGGCAAAATATTCCATAGCCATTATTGAGTTGCTTAATTGATAACGCCGAACTACTCGTAACGAGCTGTTTTAGTCCATGGTTGGGCGGAGAAATAGCGATGAACTCAGAAATTGGTTGAAAGTTAGGGCCGTGATTAGACAACATCGATGATCCACCTAGTACAGCTGGAAAAGGTTCCCCCTCTGGAGGATATAGGCTTTTCAGATACAAACGCGTACTAATTGTTCCTTTGCTGTAGGAAATTACAACTAATTGTTGTGTAATGGTATCGGGGTTTTCAGGGTTGTAGTCAGAATTATGTCGGCCCAAAATAATATCAACTGCCTGACCAATTTCAACAGCATCCTCAACAATTGATTGAGTGTTATTTTGAAAATTAATAAAGTAAGGTGTAATTTCTAGATGAGTGTTTGCAGACAATACATCCCCAAACGATGTGAAACCATTAACGGTATCGAGCCAAGTGGCTTGATAATTACGAATGTGACCATGAACAAATAATACTGGTTGTGAAGATAACAGCGGAGAATTATCTGTTATATCTGAAAGAGGAATGATATTTCCACTTGCATCTTTAGTGAATAGGTCTGGATCAGCATTTGTGATTTTTGGGTTTGATATAAGCAGGACTAAAGAAACGATTATGAACCAATGCTTACTATTCATAGAAGTGTTTTCCTGTTTGATTTTTCGTAGAACAATCAACAGTTACAATTATAAGACCAATTTATCGTATAACATACTAGTTAGTTTCTAAAGTGGTTATATGCAGAAATTTGTTACATTTCAATCGTAAGCATTCAAACTTTACCTAAATTATCTTTACGCCGCGTGAAATGTTATTGTTTTATTCACTGTTACTATATTTATCCTAACTATTGTAGTGGTTCCTCACCATATTTATTCGTAACAATATTTCCAGGCGCAAAACCAATATACAAAATGAACAACAGATTAAAAAAAGGAATTAACACAACCAATGCATACCAGCCAGACTTTCCTAGGTCATGTAACCTTTTTACATAGGTCGCATAAAGTATCCAAACAAGCAGAATACTTAAAATGAGCCCAACTACGGACAATAAAAACCCTGGTGGACTGTTTTCTGCATCGTACACACTTGAAAGCCAGAATGAAACCAGAAAAATGGGTGTAACAATTTTCCAGAATGTACTACGTTTTATGCGATTTTCAAATGAAAAAAGAGAAGGCTTTGCATTATTTAGGTTTTTTGAAGTAGGGTGCGATAGATCATTCATATTGTTATGTTTCTTTATGATTAAAACCTATAATTTCATCCTATTATGTTCTAGATTAATTAGGCAGGCAAACCGATATAACACATTTATATAGATGTTTTTAGGCCTAAATTTTAGTTAGATTACAGCATATCGGAAATTGACAATTATTTAACTTTGCTATTTCATTTTATATCTTTAAAAAATTTTGATAAATTAGTACGGCACTGTACTTTATGTGAAGGGAGGATGAGCGTAACATACGTCTGTGCTTAGTATCCCTTAGAGAACTTGGTTGCATAACAACTTGGACAAGGAGGTATCTTAGAAGTATGTTTAAGATGCACCTTCTGGCCACACTCTATACAGCTTAATGTTCCGGCTGAAGTAATTTCACCAGTGTGGTAGTGTAATGCTTCTTCTGTCTTTTGTAGGAGAGATTGTACAACTAAATCGGTTGCTTTCAGCAACTGTGCCATTGAAGATAAGGCACCGGCACCTAGTCGCGCGGGATGTAGACGCTCTTTTGCCTCTTGTTTCAGTGTAGTCATATATCGCGCCATTTCTTCTAGATCTCGGTTCATAAATTTTTTGAAGGCTTCCCCTTGTTCTACAGAAAATTCTCCAGCGTCAGAAAGTTGCCGGTGGGCCGCCTCCATAGCTTTTTCTATTGTTTCTTTACTTTTTTCCTGGCTGAGATCAAAGAGTTTACGAGCATGTTCGACAAAATGGTCGTACAGTGCTTCATGATGACCATGTGCATTTTTTTCAGTTTTGTCACTCGATATATTCAGATTATCTGACATCACCATCTCCAAAATATTATCGTAAATAGTAGTTTATAGTGTAGCTAATCATACTTTCTTAATGGGGCTTAATATATAAAAAACAATATAAAAGCAAAAAAGTAAACAAAGCAATAAAATATATAAAATAATTACAGCCTCAAAAGAACAAACTATGAAGAGCGCTTTAAGTAACTTTGATAGTGTAAAATAAAAGTTATTAACTAAATTAACAGCTAAAAAGACAAGAATATGGATATCACATTAATAATTATTCTGGTTGTTGTTGCGCTGATCATATTTTATGTGATTGGGATATTTAATAAACTAGTTACGCTAAAAAATCGATACAAAAATGCATTTGCTCAGATTGAGGTGCAATTAAAGAGGCGTTATGACCTGATTCCAAATCTTATTGAGACCGCAAAAGGCTATATTAAGCATGAACGTGAGACCCTAGAGGCAGTGGTTGAGGCACGAAACACAGCTAGTAATATGCTATCAACAGCTACAGCTGATCCAGGTAATGCAGAGGCAATAAAGGGGTTAAGTGGTGCCGAAAGCAAATTAGCTGGTGCTCTAACAAAATTTAATATGGTGATGGAAGCCTATCCGGATCTCAAAGCAAATCAGAATATGATGCAATTAAGTGAAGAGCTTATTACTACTGAGAATAAAGTATCATTTGCTAGGCAAGCCTTTAATGATCAGGTAATGGCCTATAATATTTATAAGCAGACCTTCCCCCCTGTTTTTTTTTTTTTTTTTTTTGGTCATGAACAGGATGCTACATTACTAGAATTTGAAGATACTGCTGCCATACAAGCTGCACCAAAGGTATCATTCTAGTTACTTCTTTTTTTTCAGACGTTTGAAATGAATTTCTTCGAATCACAAGATCGTGTTCGTAAAAATACGTTCCAGCTTGTCCTACTGTTTATCTTAGCTGTAGTTACTTTAATTATCATGACTAATATCTTGCTCATGATAGTGTTCGGTTTTATCAATAGTGAACAAATGCAAGGTAGCGGGAGTTTTATAAAGAAAATGGATTGGCAAACATTTTCACTTGTCAGTGTAGGTGTTTGTGCTGTGGTGCTGATCGGTAGTCTTTATAAAATTATAGCTTTATCAGCTGGTGGAAAGACTGTTGCTGAAGCTATGGGAGGGCATTTGATACCACAAAATACGAATGATCTAAAACAACGTAAGCTATTAAATGTAATAGAAGAAATGGCTATAGCCTCTGGTACGCCGGCACCACCAGTTTACTTACTTGTAGAGGAACAAGGAATTAACGCCTTTGCAGCGGGTTTTACTCCACGTGATGCTGTTATCGGAATTACCCAAGGAGCAATTGATCATTTAACTCGCGATCAATTGCAGGGTGTGATTGCTCATGAGTTCAGCCATATTTTTAATGGCGATATGAGGCTTAATATTCGCTTAATGGGAGTACTGTATGGCATCTTGATTATCGGGATAGCTGGGTATTATTTGTTGCGTTCTACCTCTTTTTCTAGACGTAGATTTAGTAATAATAAGGGTTCCGGTGGGATAATTGCGCTCGCTGTTGGGCTAATGGTTATAGGTTTTTCTGGTACTTTTTTCGGAGAATTAATCAAGGCTGCTGTGAGCCGACAACGAGAATATCTAGCAGACGCTTCAGCAGTTCAGTTCACACGAAACCCAGACGGAATTGCAGGAGCATTAAAGCGAATTGGTGGACTAAAATTTGGTTCAAAAATTGCTAATCCTGGTGCAAATGAAGTTAGTCATGCTTTTTTTGCTCAGGGTGTTACAGGCTTTATGCAGATGTTGTCAGCTACGCATCCACCATTAGTCAAGCGTATTCGTCGCATTGATCCTCATTGGAATGGTGAATTTGATTTTTCTGACGGAAGCGATTTACCCCAAGATGAGGAAGCCTATAGTGAAAGAGAAACTATAAAGACCAAAGAATTTACTAAACAGGATGTTGCCATAGCTGGTGGCGTCGTAATGGCAGATATTGCAAATGCGATTGATGAAGTCGGCAATCTGAAACAAGAAACAATCAATCATGCACACTCACTAGTCATGGGATTACCTGCAGCCATCAATGAGGCTGCGCATGAGTCCTATGGTGCTCGCTCTGTTATTTATGCTTTGGCACTTGATCCAGAGCAAGATGTACGTAAGAGGCAATTGGAGTTTTTAGAGAAGTATGCTAATCCAGATGTCTTCAAATTAATGCATAAACTGCTACCCGATATTAGCGAACTAGATATTAAGTACCGTTTACCAATAATTGATATAGCTATACCTTCTTTAAAACAATTATCACTTAATCAGTATCAAGCTTTCAAAGGCAACATTGTTGAATTAATTAAGATTGCTCCTAGAGTGAGATTAATGGAATGGTCATTACAAAGAATCTTATTTAATCATCTAGATGGACAGTTCCTCAAGCAAACACAGAAAACCTCACGTTTTTCTTATATTAGGCAACTCAAGAAAGAGATTGAATTGATACTTTCAGTAATGGCCTATGCTGGTCACCAGGACAGAAATGAAGGTGAAGCGGCGTTTACTGTGGCATCAAAAAATCTAGGATTGAGTGGGTTGAAATTAGTAGAAAAAACTAAAATTAGTCTATCAGATCTAGATCATTCTTTGAAAAAACTAGAAAATCTAAGGCCTCTCGTCAAGCCACAATTACTAATGGCCTGTGCTGTAAGTATTGCACATGACCAAAAAATATCTTCTGTTGAAGTTGAAATATTGCGTGCTTTTTCAGATATTTTGGGTTGTCCAATGCCGCCAATAATTGCCTCATTTCAAGGGCATTAAGTATTTTGGATTCCTTAGCCAATATTAAGTAAAGACTCTAAAAATATCAGCATTGTAGAGCTTAAACTCATGTATCTTATATTTATCAGTTAGCACTAGCCAATTTCCTCTGGTTGATCAACACCAAGTTTGTAATGTTCGATACTAATTTTCTTTTGTGCTTTTATAAAAAAGCGTTCGGGAGGGGAGGGGCATTCTTCACGTACAGCATCCATATTGTTCATAAGTGCAGCAAATTCTGATTGAAATTCATCAAAGCTACTAAGTGCAGTTACACACCGGGACTTGTGAAACCTGTCCTGTAAAGCTTTAAACTGGTGTGCATGTTTACCTAACGTATCTAAGCTTACAAGGTCAAAATCAAGTGCTTTATAAATAGCATGTGATATTCCTGCTAGCATTGCGAATAAGCCCGTGAACCATTCCATTTTATTTTGGTTTGAAAGTAGCGGTATAATTGCTAGGCTGGCAAAAAGGATTGGGAAAATAACAAAAGCAGCGCGCCACATCCGTACTGATTTTGACCATTCAAAAATTGTGGTGGCCATGTAAAGGCATGCTTCTTCCTGATACTTACATTCTAGGACCAGATTCTGTATCCGTTCGTCAACAGTGCTATCTGAGGTATCCAAAGCTCGAAAACCCTCTGCTACCTCTGCAATCAATTTTTTCTTGCGCTTATCCATCATGTCTTCTTGAAAATGTTAGAACCAAAAATATTTGGCTAAAAGATACAATAAAATATTTATCTAATTATAGCCTTATTACTCTGAGTTAATAACTAATAAGAAGTATCGCATTAAAGTCAGGAATAATGAGTAAGCATATATTATGTGCGCATAATATTATTTTGATGAATTCACGAGCGTTTGTACTATTATGATAAAAACAAACGTTTAACAGAAATTCTGTAAATCTCTTTGTAGAAAGGGAAACTAATCCCTTTTAAAAAAATTTAATAAATAAAGTTAACAGTATTAGTAAACTAAGTTATACAAATAAATTGTTTTTTTCTTAATATCAGATTGATATTTTAAATGTCATAAATGTATAAATTGGAAAAGGAGAAACTAAAATGAAAAAATTAGTACTAGTCACTACTTTTATCGGATTATCCATGATTAATTCGATTGCTCTTTCTGGCAGCTCAGGTGAATCAACTGCAGAAATGGCAATAAATGCTAAAGCGGCTCAGAAAATTCTAAATCAGATGGCTTGTAAAGATAAAAAGCCAGGTGAGAAAATTAAGGATCAAACTAGTGGCAAAATGATTGCTTGTCCTGAGTTAAAAAAATAATAGTATCCATAAGTGAATAATTTTTATTTCTTGCTCTAGATTTTTCAAGACTTCTGTCAAACCTTTATTATCATCAGCAGTAACATCTAATACGTCGCCTATATGGCGGCGTTGTATTTTAGAAATAATTTCTAGTATTTTTGTTTATCTTATCCACATTAATTGATTTGTAAGTTTTCAAACATCTATGTGCTTTTACAGTCTACTTGACGTTTTCTCTAAGATTCTATCAACAATATTACCTCTTTAGAATGATATTCTCATCTAGCTAGATAAATTATTAATTAATCTGTTATATAATTTCAAATTTATATGTTAGAACTGTTTGCAATATATTCATCATATTATTCATCTTACTCAATTATATATTAATCGATATCGCTTAATAACTGCTAGACATATGATTAAGTAAATTGAGTTTATTGTAAAGATTTTAGTTGACAAAACTACTCTTATTATTGAAAATATTAATCGATATAGATTAATTATTGCAGACACTAAATGATTTCATGCCACCTTTCTACTATTTTGGGTGCAAAGCGTCTCAAAGTTTCCGAAGTATGCCGTGGTACGGGTATCGCTCGAGCTACTTTGGATCGTTATTATTATGACAAGGTTCAGAGTTTTGATCGCGAGGTTTTGACTAAGTTGTGTATTTTCCTCAAAGTTAAACCAAGTGAATTACTAGTTATAGAAGAGTAAGGCAATTATATCGATGCTTATATGCAAACTAGAGAAAAATTGTGACAAAGTGGAAAAACAAATTAAAATGAAAAGATGGGGTTTTTTTATAGCCACCATATTGTTTTTATTCTGTAATGTGGTGAGAGCAGATAGTATTGAGGATGCTGTTGAGGCGTACCAAAAGGGCAATTATGCTGAAGTTCTGGAAATACTTCGTCCATTAGCAGCTAAAGGAATTGCAAATGCACAAAATAATCTTGGTTGGATGTATGACCAAGGTATAGGTGTGGCTCAAGACTATGAAAAAGCTGTTAAATGGTATCGTCTGGCTGCTGAGCAAGGATATGCTGCTGCACAGAATAATATTGGCTTTATTTATCATATGGGTAAGGGTGTTACCCAGGATTATGAGGAAGCTGTAAAGTGGTATCGTCTAGCAGCGGAGAAAAGAATTGCAAATGCGCAAAATAATCTGGGCTGGATGTATGACGAAGGAAGGGGTATAGCTCAAGATTATCAAAAGGCACTGAAATGGTATCGGTTAGCTGCGGAACAAGGGTATGCAACAGCACAAAATAATCTTGGTGTTATGTATGTTATGGGTAAAGGTGTTACGCAAGATTATGTTCGCGCACGAATGTGGTTTAATCTTGCTGCTAATCAAGGATATGAAAAGGCAAAAGAAAGTTTAGCTAGAATAGATAAAGAAATGGAGTCTTCTCAAATTGCCAACGCACAAATAATGGCACAAGATTGCAAGAAGAGAAATTATAAAAATTGTGAATAATTTTAGTATAACGCAAAAGCGCCTTGACTAGCCTGGATCCAGATCAAAATCTAAGTTAGTAAAATATTATAATATTCAAGTATATGATTTAATAAAGTTATTTTCTTTTGCTGCTTTAGGAATTAATCGAATTATTCGCTATTTTGAATTTGTTCTTAAGATAGGATAGTTATTTATTACATTTTCTGTTTCTTCTTTTGCCTCTGCTAACATATTATCAATCCAGATTTGCCTTAACTCTTGATGTTCCTCACCTAAAGACATTAACCATTTTTTTAGTGTTCGCTTGGTAATACCATGATGTATGGCAATTTCTTCCAGAGAGTGATTCTTGAGAATCCCTTTTTTTGCATCTTCTAGTATAAGTTGCTTACAGTTTACTGGAACAAGATCCATTATTTAATCTCCTCTTCATTACATTCTTTTCCTGATTGCAAAACTGCTTTTATACTTTTGTGGATGTTATTACTATATCGAACATAGAATAAAGATCCTTATAAAAAACTTCTGTGAAAAAACACACATTTTTGACAAATATTGAACTGTCTTACTTTTAGGAAATAAAAGTCGAAAATGACTACTGATAAAACCTAGTTTATATAAAAAGCAGTCATGATGATTTGATTGGCGAATAAAAAATAGGTGGGAAATGTGGTACTTATTTTTTAATAATATACTAATAAATAGCTATTTTGAACAAAATTTTCACAGAAAAACTAATGGAATTAATAGATAAGCCATTGGGGGAATTAGCATAATAACCATTAGGTTTAGGCTAAAACCAGCTTTTACCATTTGCGATATTGATACCTTACCAGAACCAAATACAATTGCATTTGGTGCGGTGGCAACAGGTAACATAAAAGCACAGGACGCTGCAAGAGCCATTGGGGCGATTAATAACAATGGTTCAATAACAGCCATAGTAGCAATACCACCTAAAATGGGTAGTAATGTAGCAGTTGTTGCAGTATTACTGGTTAACTCGGTCAGAAATACCACCATTGCCACAATAGATAATATTAGGATAAATACATGAAAGCTGGTGAGTACTGATAATACTGCACCTAACCAAGCTGCAAGACCGCTACTGCTGACCATTGCTGCCAGACTAAGGCCGCCACCAAATATCAACAAGACGCCCCAAGGAATATCAACCGCTGCTGACCAATCAAGTAGTCGTGCACTTTTGTTCTGTTTATCTCCCGCCGGGATTAAAAATAATAAAACGGCGCCTGCTATAGCAATAATAGTGTCATTTAATGCGGACAAACTAGGAATCTGTTGTAATAAGGGTCTAGTAACCCAGGCTAATGCAATAAAAACAAAGGCTATTGCTGTGCGCTTCTCTGGGGTGGTCATTGGTCCAAGGGTTTTCAGTTCATTGTCAACGATTCCAGCAGCAGCTTCATTATGTTCAAGGTCGAAGGTAAACACGAAACGTGTTAGTAAATACCATGAAAGAGGAATTAAGATAAATACAATAGGTAAGCCAAAAATCATCCATTGGGTAAAGCCAATATTAATTCCATATGTTTCTAGCATGTAACCAGCTACCATGGCATTAGGTGGTGTGCCAATTAATGTGCCTAAACCTCCGATACTTGCAGCATAAGCAATTCCCAGCATTAAACAAACAGTAAATTTGTTAGCTGCCTCTTCTGATTGTTCTTTGAGCATGACTTGAGCAAGCGACATAGCGATTGGAAGCATCATAATTGTCGTTGCCGTATTACTTATCCACATTGACAAAAGGGCGCTAGCAATCATAAAACCCCCTACGATAGCAAGTGGTTGGCTGCCCACTAAATGCAAAATTGTCAATGCCAGGCGCTTATGTAATTGCCAGCGTTGTAAGGCCGTAGCTATAATGAAACCACCAAGTAACAGAAAGATTACAGGATTAGCATACGGTGCCGCTGCCTCTCGAACGGTACTTATTCCAATTAGTGGAAATAAAATAATTGGTATTAAAGACGTAACGGGTATGGGAACTACTTCAGTAACCCACCAGACCACCATCAACAAGCCTACTCCTGCAGTGATCCAAGCTTCTTCACTCATGTTGGCTGGTTGAGGAGATAATAGGCAGTATAAAAACAGAAACAGCCCTAGAACCAGACCAATTTTTTTAGACATCAATTAATACCCATAATGTAAATATCAGAAATCTACCTGATTTTAATACTGTGGCACAGTCATAAAAGACTATTTTTTAGAATCAGTCATATCTGACATTCAGCTTATCAGTCATTTCTGACATTCTGCTTAATTGTATTAGATGTTATAACGAGACTTTAAAGCAATCTGATAATATTTAATTTTTTTATATGGTTGAATGATAAAAAAAATCTAGTAACTATTTTGATATAACATCCTAATAAATAAGGAATTAGATTCGTTTAGATTATTTTTATGCTACCAATAAACAATTTATAAAACGGCTCAAAACGTCAAAAGAGGCTTAAATGGATATAAAAGCTATTCAAGAGCGACTTACCACATTTTCAGAGGAACGAGATTGGGATCAGTTTCAAAGCCCAAAAAATTTATGCATGGGACTTATATGTGAGTCAGCTGAACTTCTTGAGTTATTTCAATGGTTAACTGAACAACAATCGAAAGAAATTGTTAATTCTGAGAAACAGATGGCGTTAGTAAGAGAAGAGATAGCTGATGTATTTCTTTTTCTAGTAAGACTGGCCGATAAATTAGATGTGGATATTGAGAAAGCTGCCTTGGAAAAAATGGAGATTAATGCGTTGAAATATCCAGTAGCGCTTGCAAAAGGAAATATCGAAAAGTACAACAGAAGGGACAGATGAAATTAAAAGATCTTTTATAAAATCCACGAAACTATTATTAACTCGAGCTACCTAAAAATAATTTCATAGAAATTAGATTAATTATCACTTTTATTAATAATTGATGATTATGGAATTAAATTAAATATTTTCGATTTCCACCGTGTACATTTTGGAGAAACATGAGTATCGATTTTATCTAAGAAATATCCATTGACCTCAATAAATTGGCGACGATGATAGTGCATTGGAATTTGAAAACGAGTTGATGTTACAGAGAATGATGTAATCTTACTATCTGAGCCGTCTTCAGTCATGGACATAATAAGCGAAAAACTCATGCCTATATTATTCAATTAATCAAAGATCCTTGTAACACAAGATGGGTTTATCCATATTGTGTGGGGCATATAATTTTCATCATGAAATTCAAGCTCTATCTTCCCATTCTCATCTAAATCTTGAATTAAGTGTACGTTTCCAACCTCTGCTTTTAATGCCTCATGCTGTGCTTTTGGAAGTTTTGAAAATAAATCCTGCGGGACCTCTAACATTCGAACAACTTCACCTTTTTTGAGAGGTTTCCTTGGAATATCAATATGTTGTTTATTCATAGATATAGAATAATTTGTTAATAATTGGCAAGATAATCGTCAATGTGAGGCATTACATCGCTAAATTTGTTAATTCTAAATAGTCAAAAATGACGGAAGTAGCTAAATCGAATCATATTTTCTTATTTTTTTAGAATGAATAGCTGCCATATTTGATCACTAGCCCATCCAAATTAGAAACAAAGCCAAAAATACAATTGAGAGTATTCCCCATAACCGTAGCGGTAAGTCTTGACCTATTTCTAAAATTTCAGATGAGGCTCCAAATGCTGCCCTACATGTACGTGGCACAGGCATGATACTCATTTCTTCAAATTCAGATGCTAGGTCAACATTTGAATCATTAGCCATTACTTAGCCTCCTTATTAGTACCTGCATGCAATACTAGCTTTAAAATTATTTTTATACTTATTGGCAATTCGAATATAGAATATTTCTTTTTTAAAAAATCATCTGTGAAATAACACACATTTTTTATAAATATTTCCTAAATATTTATAATTGGCAAAATTAGCTGGCGATAATTATCGACGGATCTATGCTTCCAACAATTGAACGCATTTTCATGGAAGCGGTTATTATTTGTGGTTCAACTTCAGGAATTAGTACGATCTATTGTTTTAATAATATTTATTTAAGCAACAGCTATGCGCCGCTGCCTTTTCATCAAGATTGAACCTGATGCAGAAATAATAATACCTAAACCAAACTGCAAATAGCTTTGCAAATTGAGATATATGACATCTGACAATTGATACCCAATTTGAAGATTAGTTCCCAAGAATCCGATTACACTGATCAACATAAAAGTCATGCCAAACATCTGCATGGATTGGATTCTTATGATTTCATTAACTCGGGTAGAAAAGACAAACCAAATTGCAGTTGTTAGATGGACTAGATTAAAGGTCAAATTTGTTTCGAAAAAAGCTTTTTCCCCAGGAAGAGAGTTTGAGATTAGGCCCAAAACAGTTATTCCTAGAAAAATAAACGCATATATCCATGCGAGGACGATCGTTTTATTATTCATGTTATATAAGAAATGATAATTCTAAATTCTATTTGTATAGACAGTAGCTTAATTACTATAAATTGAAACGGTAAAACTAGTAATAACTTTAGATATTCTGAACAATCATTTTTATCTCACATGGTAACTACATGATGGTTTTATTTAATATGTTACTAATCAATCACGAGTGACTGATTAGTAGGAAATCAGTCATTTCTGACGGTTGAGTTTTGCCAAACCATATAATGTGGGAGTATATTGTGTATGTTTCAATGAAATAGCGATGCTATTTTTAAACTAATATTATTAATGAATTAGAAGAAAAAGGGTTCTCCCAGTAGCGCGGTTATTATCGTAAAAAGCTATAAATAATTTTTAATTTTTGACGCTACTATCAAATATTGGCATCAACAAGATGATGTAAATATGGCATTAACTCAACTACAAGTAAAGAACGCGAAAGCAACGGGTAGACCTTTGAAGCTATCAGATGGCGGCGGCTTATTCTTATTAGTTCGCTCTCCTAATCCTAATGATTCAAAGTATTGGCGTCTTGCTTACCGTTTTGCTGGAAAACAAAAGACACTAGCTCTTGGAGTATATCCTGCTATAAGCTTATCCTTTGCACGCGATCGGCGTGAGAAGGCGCGAAAATTACTAGCGAATGGCGCAGATCCAAGTAATACTAAAAAAGCAAAAAAAATAGCAACCCGAGTTCTGGCTGATAACAGCTTTGAAATTGTCGCTAGAGAGTGGTTTATGGGAAGATCACTTAATTGGAAAGATAATCACTCAAGTAAAATTATTTCTCGATTTGAAAAAGACATTTTTCCATGGTTAGGAGCACGTTCTGTAGATAAAATAATTTCTCCAGTATTACTAACCGCTATTAGACGCATTGAAAACCGTGGCGCGCTAGAAACGGCGCATCGCATGCTTTCTTATTGTGAACAAATATTTTGTTATGCCATTGCAACAGGGCGCGCACTGCGGGATCCGACAGCAGGGCTAAGAGGAGCGCTACCTCCTATGAAAGAAAAAAGAAACATACATAAAATGTTGGCTCGAAGTCCTTAAATAAGTTAATACATTGCATAGGAGAGGTTCTCAAGTAGCCTTTAATTGCTATATGGATTAATTTAGTTCACTCCAGTTACCTAGTTAAGAATGGCAATAATTCACATTTCGAAGAAAATCCTAAGGATGTTTCTTTTTGTAGATACACATCAATGATGGTATTAAGTTACATTTCGAAGTAAATCCTAAGAATGAAGTTTTTGTAGTTTTGCTTTAATGATGGCAATAAGTCACATTTCTTGGAACTTCCTAGTTATGAGTCTGTTGGTATATTTGTTGGTATTTTTTTATAGAAAAAATAGATGTCATGTTGAAAGTAAATATAATTTTGAGTAGTTTTTTGTGTGGATAGCACCTTGTTAAAAAATACCAAGACAATCAAAACAGAAAATATTTAGTATCAAATTATTATCGCAATATCCTTTTAGAATATTTTTGGCAAAAAAATGAAAGTTATTGGGTGTCAGGTGCTGCTTTGATATAAAATTTGAGTGGTTCCGGGATAATCCTTATTTCAGTTATATTTATAATGATTCTTGATGTGATATTTGCAAAAACATTTAGCAAGTATGGTAATAAATCACATAATTAAAAATTTAAGCTGTATTTAGAATGGCAATAATTCACTTTTGTCAAAAATTTTAGAAAAAATGAATTTGTTGGTATATTTGTTGGTACTTTTAATGTTTATAATCATTAAAGCATTATTTAGTATACGTTTTAATTTACGGAATTATTTCCTTTGTAGTAAAGATAGTTTTTAGATAATCAAACAGGCGACTTGGCAGGTTCGGTGAAACATAAGAGAAAAAAATTGTGCTCATACAAATCCAGCAATGAGACCAAAACCGATTAATAGCATAACAATTGCAACCGTATTTCGGACAAATTTGAGTGTAACCCTTTCGAGAAATCGTTTACCTACAAAAGTGCCAATAATTGCACAAATTGTTCCTACTACCACCGAAAAAGTTAGCTCCTGAGAATTCGTGAAATGAATAGTTAGAAATCCCGTTCCATAAATCATTAAGCGAGAGATATCGACAAGTATAGCTGAAACCACACTAGTAGATACGAATGCGTCTCTCGATAATCCCGCTTGAAGTAGAAAAACCGATCGTAATGCTCCTTGATTTCCAGATAAACCACCAAAAAATCCAGATAAAACACCTCCTAATGGCAGCCATTTACTAGGTAACCTTAGTTTTTGTGGCCACTGGGAAAGCTCAAATAAAGCAAAAAATACAATTAGTAAGCCAATTATTATCTTCATTACCGAAATTTCGAATTTTGAGCCACCGAGCACATAGCTGCCAATTAATGGCATTTGATCAAATAAATTGAGAAGTGTAGCTCCGATTAAGGCAGCGAATGTCGCGGGAATACTGAAACACCCAACTACCCGCCAATTTGCATGTTTTGCCATTAATACAAACTTAAAAATATTATTAGCAAAATGTACCAGCGCGGTAGCTGCGATAGCCAGCGGAACAGGAAAAAACACTGCAAACACAGGCATTAAAACTGTTCCTAGACCAAATCCTGAAAATAAGGTTATTCCCGATACTATAAATGCAACAAGCCCAATCAAAAAAAGTTCCATATTGGTTAATTTGTTACATTTGTACCTTGATAGAGGATATATATAAACTTCATTTTAGGCATGTTTGTTACAACCTATTTTAAAAGAAAATAGTAATAACTTACTTAAATAAAGTATATTACTAGTCAAATATGATCCTAAAATATAGAATTTGCAGTCCCAAATGACTGGCTTATGAGTAGCAAGTTATATTTGACTGTACTATTTGTGGTTACAGTATTCCTTGTACAAGGCACTAAATTGCGCGCTGAAGAGGAAAATATCCATGAGCTAGCCGTATGTGGGAAGCTACGTGAACCCCTAGCTTTTTGGTTATGGCAGCGTATGGCCGGTCGTCCAGATAAAACTCGTGTTTCACATATCCAAAATATCCAGTCTATTGAGTTTAAAACTAGAGACGGCATTATTCTAGGTGGTTATAAGCTTGCTGCTAGTGTACCTAGGGGATATATATTGGTCGCACAAGGAAATGCTATGCTGGTAGATCAGATAGCTCCCGATTTCGAGGTATTTAGAAAACAAGGATTTGACGTTTATTTGTATGACTACCGTGGTTATGGACTATCTGGAGGCAATAGCCGACTTGCGGCTATTATTGCTGATTACAGTGATATCGTCGCCCACTTAAATACTCTAGGCTACAATCGGCATTTTATTTATGGAATTTCGATTGGCGGGGTAATGTTACTTAATGCTGTAGGACGCAATCATAATTTTGACGCTGCAGTCATAGATTCTTCACCTAGCTACATATCAAATTTTGGTTGTCCAGAAAGCTATAATCCAATGAGACACTTACCAATAGATAGCTCCCGTATCATGATAATTTCAGGTGTACGCGACCTTATAGTTAGTCCGGCACAGATGGCTGAGTTAATTCGTATAGGTAAAGATCGTGGAGCTTATGTATATACAGATATAGAGTTTTCTCACCCATTTCAAGATAAATCCTCCGAGATTCACAGACGCAGGCTAAACGCGGTGATTCGTTTCTTCATGAAAAATTATAGTAAACAGAGTTGATATAATAGGTTATATTTATTGAATAACCATTTGTATATAAATGAAAATGTAATAAATTCACTATTCATCTATAACCCGATCTTTTGGGTCAATATGCAAGCCAAGATTATCACAAGCGGTTTGTATATTCATAATAATATGGTTTAACTTGTTTTCATGCTCAACATTCATCCAATTTGCTGTCGCAATCAAGTTTTGAGCACTCCTATAGACCATTTTTTCCTCGGGAAGAGACAAAATTTTGCCAAAGATAGGATAATTAAAAAGACACTTTGGTACCGTGCTCATATCAGTATAGAGCTGGGCAGAGAGCCGTCTTAATTTCTCAAAAACTTCACTGTGTAAGTCGGGGGGGATTACATCTACATAGTGCATAACGTATGCATAACGGATAAAGGTACGCAAAATATCCGCCATAGTATTTTTAAGTTGGCGAACAGGTTTAATTACCCGCCTTAAAAATATTTGGCTCAATATAAGTATCAATATTCCAGTGACAGCTATTTGAATATCTGTAGATTCCATAGTGGAAATTTGATTTTTATTTATTTATTAATATGTTACAAATCATTATCTATTTTTTATGTGGTAATTTAGCTAAATAGTAATTCTTTAGAGAGCTCTACAAATCAAATAGATATAACGATATTGGTTGCCTAGATCTTACGTGTCAGGTAGTCTCCTTCAGGTAGAAAAAATCTGAATAATGAGCTTTGCTCAAAGAAACCAAAGCGAATATCAATAATTTGCTTAGTCAAAATAAACATCCTTGATAATAAAAGTAGAATTATTCTTAAATTTTCTCCTTTAAAGTTTAAGCAATATTATGAGCTTACGACTTATTTAAGCTAGACAATGAGAAAAAATCGTTGTTCCCATTCTTAAATGATTTTTTTCTTAATATTTATATGTGAAATAGTCTTTTATTGAACTTTTTCTAAAAAAAGAAATTACAACAGCATTTGATACTCATGAATAAATTTAACAAGGAAGCAGAGGATCAAATAACATTAGGCCTTTTGATGCACACAAGATCCTGCACAATTGATTTACAGCAATGCACAAAATATAGTTGCAAAAATTGGAGAGAAAGTTACATGATAAACTTCTATTTCATTGCTCTTATTCTGATCTCTTTTGTACCAAGGTTATATGCTGCTGATATAAAAATTGGTCCTCTAACATTATCACCTGGTATGGAACAAGCCGAGGTCATGGAAGATCTTCGCTCCCATTTTCATATAGTTAGAGTATTAGGTGCTAAAAACATGTTTCTTGTGTCTGAAGATAAAGAAGACAAAGCTCAACCAATTGCTAGTTTGGCATTTGAGAATGGACGAATTTCCTGGATCGAGAGGAATTGGGGCACTTTTTCAGGAAAGGTTAGCCCGGTCGAAGTTACTAAAGCTCTTTCATTCGCCATGGAGAGCGCGAAATCTGCATCAGGTTCATCAGCCGTTATCAATACCAGTGTAGAGAATAAGCATGGCTCAGAATTTAAATTGGTGCATTTTGTTTTTCCTGACCGCAAAGTCATTGTGGTTACAACAAATGGCGATTTCGATCGCGGTCACCATGTACGCGTTTATGAAAGGATTGATAGCAATGACGCTCAACATTATGATATCGAAATTACATCAGAATTACCTTGTAATCCTAACTGTCTAGATGAGGAGACTTTGACATTAGATCCTCTAAATTATTCACAGACCACAAATCAGCAAACTGAAGAGAATTAAACATAGTAATTTCAACAAATGAGAAGCGATTTCTAAATTAATTCAATAATATAGATATACTATAGAGGTTTATTGGATGTATATTTAAGAATTGAACAATAGGTAACCTATAGAGTGTGCAGATTTATTATTTTGTTCCTGATTATAATGGTACCTAGTGCCGTATATGGCGCAGGTTTGGGCAAATTTACACAGAATTCTTATTTAGGTCAGCCATTTAAGGCTGAAATCAATCTTGTTATTAAAAAAAAGGAAGAGGTTCCTTCTCTGGGAGTTGGCTTTGCTCCACGTGAGACTTTTCGTTTATTAAATGTAAATTACGCGCCTTTCTTTGATACATTCGAATTTGATGTAGAAAAGCGTGCTGATGGCCAATATTATATTAAGATTACATCCCCATATCGTGTCGTTGAGCCGTCTTTTAGTATGCTGATTGAACTGAATTGGTCATCGGGTAGTTTAATCCGAGAATATACAGTACTTCTTGACCCACCAGAGGAAGCACCTCAGCCTACGACACCAAAAATGCAGATCGAACCAGTTGTCCCTAGCTCTATTCAACCTGAGCCAGCTCCAGCAGAAGAACCTAATTTTTTAATTGAAGATGTGGTAAGCGAAGATACTTCAGTAGTAGAAGAGGCAGTTCCAGCTCAGAAAGGGACTTTGGAACAAGAATCAGTTCAAGTTATTCCTGGTTCTGATACATCTAAATCAGCCCCAGAAGAGGAACTTGACTCCATAATTGAGAGTTTAACTAGTGATGAAGAGCCAGAAATAGAAAAGATAGACCCAGTTCAGGAAGTAGCTTCAGTTGAAAAACCTAGTACCACTATATATGGTCCAGTAAAAAGTGGGGATACCTTATCTAAAATTGTACGTGAAGAGACTTCTTATCATTTACAGCTAAATCAGATATTGGTTGCACTGTACCGTGCAAATCGTGAAGCCTTTTCTGGCAATAATATGAACCGGCTCAATATAGGTTCTTTATTACGGATACCAGATGAAAATGAAATTGCAACTATATCTCCAGACGTAGCAGATGAAGAAGTAAAAATGCAAACGGCTAATTGGGAGGCTTACCGGCAGAAATTAGCTGCAGACGTGGCTTCTAGCGTTCCAGCAAGTGAAGAATCAACACAAACAGTAACAGGAAAGATTACTACCATTATCGAGAGTGATACTACAGTGACTCAAGATCCATCTAAGGGAGTTTTAAAGCTTTCTAAAGGGGGAGAACTAGAAAAAAGTGCCAATGAAGATACAATTGGAGTTCAGGATAAAATCTACTCTTTGGAGGAAAATACTGTAGCAAATGAAAAAACATTGATTGAGGCTAATAAGCGCATCTCATTTTTAGAAAACGCTATGAGAGAGGATGCCATAGCTCAAGAAAAAGCATTAATTGAGACTAATGAACGTATTGCGCTGCTTGAAAAAAATATAAGAGAACTACGTCGGCTAATAGAATTACAAAATCCTAATATGGCGAAAGCACAAGGGCAAATAGAAAAAAATATAACTCCAGATGTAAGCACAAAACCTTCTCTGCCTGAGACAACTAATAAATCCCTTCAAATTGAAACACCTTCTGAAGCAGAAGTAGAATCAGGTCCAATCAAATGGCAATGGCTATTGTTGGCTATTATTCTTTTTTCTATTGTATTGTGGGGGTGGAAATACTGGAATACCAGTAAGAATCAAACCTCAGAATCTACCGATACTTACTAACACTTTATTTCTATATATATGTTTCCCACTAATTTAAAGTTAAAATTAGAAATAGGCCGCAAAGAGATTAAAAGGGAAGGGCAGATAATATCGGATTGGATAATCCTTTTCTTTAATCCACCCATACTTTTTACTCATACAATTTTCCGTCTCATTTTTGATAAATTCTTTATCTTCCGAATATCCATTTTCATCATTATATATCTTGGCAGCTTGTTTACAATGTAATAAGTCTAGGTGGCTACTCAGATGATCTTTTGTAGGGTGTTCCCAGCGCGTTGTAGTAGCACAACTGCTCAAAGCCAATGAAATAATGAAGGCCAAAATAATTTTTTTCATCTACGCTCTCTTGATTGAAATACAAAATACTGCATTGGTTATACGATATAAAGTCTTTCTCATATCTTGAATTATTTCTCAGCTATTACGTTAGTAAGCATTTCAATACCTACTACAAGCGGAAAAACGGATACAAAATAAATTATAGGCAGTAAAAGAATAATCCACATTCTAGATATTTCTTTAAGATCTGACTTATCTATTACTGTTAGTAAGCGAGAAGAAAGAAAATAACCTGCCACGATTAATAGTCCCGAGAATATTGTAGCCATAATAGAAGCTATCACTCCGGCATATTCGAAGTCTCCTAGAATAAAATTAAAAGAGTTACTTATAAGCTTACTTAAACCGCTATTATCAGCAGTAGCCATTAGGCTAAAGCCTGCTAAAAGGTGCAAAAAAATTCTAAACCGCGATGAATTGTGTAATTTTTGCCGTGATTGTGTGGATTCGTTCATATTACTTTTATCTGTTTATTAGTGCGCCGCGTGTCAGAGGCTTATAATTTTTGTACCAATATTGTACCTTGTCAGAAATCTAAATCATTTTCTTCAGGGAAATATGTATACAAACAGTAAAAAACAAATAATAGGGTGTGCCTAGTATAAAGAGATGCTCAACTTGAAAATTAACTAGGTCTAACCCATATTATTTATATGTCGCGTTTCTTTACATTTTAATTATAAATTTAGCTCAAAAATATAATTAAATGTATTTTAATATTTCAACTTCATATTTTATATGAACAATTTATTCAAGTTATCTATTGTGGCGTGAGTCTTGCTTACTAAGTAAACAAACACAGAATTGTGGAATTATAAGGAGACATTGATTGAAAAAAGAATGGAAAAGATGTGCTGCAATTCAATTCTCTTACCTAAATTTATTCAAGAGAATAAATCTAATGGTTTTATTTATTGCTATTGTGCTGTATATGATTTCTGATATTGTACGAAGTGAGGTTGTATCAAAAGGTGCGGGGAATGTAGCTCTATCAAAAGCTGTGGGAAAAAGAGATGCATATGGCAATGTAATGGGAAATGAAGGCCCTCCTAAACTTTTCGGTAGCTGGGGGTATCCTGGAGTCGCAGGACCAGGAGGATATCCTGGAGTTGCTGGCTACGGTGGTTATTATCCTAGCTGGCGCCATACTCAGGGCAAGGGGTATCCTGGGGTACCAGGAAATAAAGCCTTTTCTGGAATTGCGGGAAGTAAAGGGTATCCAGGAGTTGCAGGGAGTAAAACTTATTCTGGGGTAGCAGGAAATAAAGCCTATTCTGGAATTGCAGGGAGTAAAGGGTATCCCGGGGTCCCTGGAAACCCAAGTTATCCTGGGATTCCTGGAGACTAATTTTTGTTTGTCTACTTTATAAAAAGTTGACGCGGAGCTATATAGAATTATTTCGCTTAGTAGAAAGAGATATACTTAATCTACTTGGGCTGATTTTTAGCATTAATTATATCTAGCTCCTTTGCAATGCCGGCACCATAAGCTGGATCTGCTTTAGTACAGTTTTCAACATGACGCAATTGGATGTCACGGGGGGCTCCACTTAGAGAACGTGCGGTATTTTCAAATAGCGTTTGACGCTGTTTTGGTGTCATTAAGTGGAAAAGAGCGCGCGGTTGAGAGTAGTAGTCATCATCTTCTCGGTGATTCCAATGATTAGCAGCGCCTTCTATTGAAAATGGCGGTTCTGCAAAATCAGGCTGCTCCTGCCAATGACCATAATTGTTCGGTTCGTAGCCAATAGTACCTCCCTGATTACCGTCAATCCTCATGGCACCATCTCGATGGTAATTGTGGAATGGGCAGCGAGGTGCATTCACTGGTATTTGCCCATGATTTACTCCAAGACGATAGCGTTGCGCATCACCATAGGAAAAAAGTCGTCCTTGTAGCATTTTATCTGGTGAAAAACCAATACCAGGAACTACGCTAGCCGGATTAAAGGCTGATTGTTCAACTTCAGCGTGGTAATTATTAGGATTCTGGTTTAATTCAAGAACACCTACTTCGATCAACGGATAATCCTTTTTCGGCCAGACTTTAGTGAGATCAAAGGGATTATAGGGAACCTTAGTAGCATCCTTTTCAGGCATAATTTGAACATACATAGACCAGCGCGGGAAGTCATTGTTCTCTATTGCTTCGAATAAGTCACGTTGACTACTCTCGCGGTCGTTCGCTATAAGCTGAGCAGATTCCTCATCGGTCAAATTCTTGATGCCCTGTTGAGTTTTAAAATGAAACTTAACCCAAAAACGTTCATTTTTAGCATTAATAAAGCTAAAAGTATGACTACCAAATCCATGCATATGACGATAGGAAGCGGGGATACCACGGTCACTCATTACAATAGTAACTTGATGTAATGCCTCTGGAAGTAAGGTCCAAAAGTCCCAATTATTCTGAGCACTACGTAAATTAGTACGAGGGTCTCGTTTGACAGCATGGTTCAAATCTGGAAATTTGAGTGGATCTCGTAGAAAAAAAACTGGTGTATTGTTACCAACAAGATCCCAGTTTCCTTCCTCAGTATAAAACTTAATTGCAAATCCTCGGATATCTCGTTCTGCATCTGCGGCACCTCTTTCTCCAGCTACTGTAGAGAATCGCAGAAAAAGATCCGTTTTCTTGCCAACTTTTGAAAAGATTTTAGCTCGGGTGTATTGAGAAATATCGTGTGTCACTGTAAAACTACCATATGCTGCGGAACCTTTTGCATGCATTCTCCGTTCTGGTATTACTTCACGATCAAAGTGTGCAAGTTTTTCCAGGAACCAAATATCCTGGAGTAATACAGGACCACGTGGGCCAGCGGTCATTACATTCTGATTATCTGGAACAGGTGCGCCAGCAGCAGTAGTAAGTTTCTTGCTAGGTTTCATTTGAGTCTCCTCTATAGATGATCAGTACATAAGCAAGAATGCCTTCAATTCGTTGATACGTCTAATTGATTGTTATTAATAGGGTGATATACTAAGTTTATTACTTTTCATTTATCGGCATTAGCTTTTGAAGGAATAAATTCGATGACATTAAATGAACTTAAATATGTGGTTGCTGTTGCTCAGGAGCGTAATTTCCGGCGTGCGGCAGAGCGTTGCTTTGTAAGCCAACCAGCGCTAAGCATTGCGATCCAAAAGCTTGAGGAAGAACTAGGTGTACAGATATTTGAAAGATCTAAGACCGAAATTACACTGACGGTAGTTGGTAATCAGATAATTGAACAAGCACAACGTGTATTGGAAGAAACAAACAAGGTAAAGCTAGTAGCAAGCGAAGGCAATGATCCTCTCATTGGTCCAATTAGGTTAGGTGTCATATTTACGGTAGGCCCATATTTGTTGCCAAAAATTATTCCAATATTAAAGAAACTTGCCCCCAAGATGCCTTTGGATATTGAAGAAGGACTAACTGCCAATATTGAACAACATTTACGTAATGGCCATCTTGATGTAGCAATCTTAGCTCTGCCATTTGATGCACCGAACATCATTACTGAACCACTATATGATGAGGCTTTCAAGATAGTTGTTTCAAACAATCACCCGTGGGCACAAATGAAATCACTTCGGAGTAGTGCACTAAGCAAAGAAAATGTATTGTTGCTTGACTCCGGGCATTGCTTTAGCAACCAGGTTACAGAATTTTGTCCTGAGCTCAGTCGACAGTCACAAAATACCGTTCAGGGAAATTCACTTGAGACTATTAGAAATATGGTTGCCTCTGGATTGGGCATTACAGTCATGCCAGCTTGTGCTACGAATCCATATCCTGGCGATAAGCTTTTAAAAGTCGTTTCATTTACTTCTCCAGAACCCTCTCGAAGAATTGCAATTGTATGGCGTAAAAACTTCAGTAGACAAAAAGCGATAAATATTATTAAACAAGCTATTCATAAAGTAAAAGCATCTTGGATGAAGCGGCTCTAGCTTGCTACTAAGTAATTCCATACACCGGCTTAAGAGTAAAAGACATAAAAAAATCTGGCCCTAATGATCACGGTCCAGTCAGAATAGTGAGGGGAGATCTCGAGTCTGAGAAAAGTTCGTGATCAGGGCCGGGAAAACTAAATTTTTATCACAAAGCCATGATACTCAGATTATCTGGGAGGAAATCATCCTAATATTCATGGCTTCGTGAGATTTCGTAAAATAAAGTAGAATCATTTTACAAATATCTAGTTTTTTATTAGGTTCAAGAAACTTAGATCTTGCGTTCCATCTTCATCACATCTTCAATTTTCATGCCCATTTTCGATTCGCCACCAAATACTGTTCCAATTCGTTTCTTGTCCAAATGCTCTAAATTTAGTGCATAGACTTCTTTGGAAAGTGGAAAATATTTTACTTCCTTAACTAGGGCGGGGCCTTTCTTCATGTAAAAATCAAGAAATTCTCTAACTTCTGGTTTTTTTGCAGACTTGATATTTACGTAGATAAAGATTGGGCGAGATAGTGGTGCATATGTCCCATTTGCAACCGTTTTGGCAGATGGGAGGACTCCACCCTTTCCACCATCAATCGCCACGGCATTAAGTTTTTTCTTATTTTCTACATAGTAGGCAAAACCGAAGTAACCTAGGCTATTTTTGTCACTTTTTACACCTTGAACTAAAACGTTATCATCTTCAGAGGCGGTAAAATCACCACGACTTGATTTAGATTTTTTAACAACGGCTTCAGTGAAATAATCAAAAGTTCCTGAATCAGCACCTGGGCCAAAAAGTTTAAATTCTTCTGCAGGCCATGTTGGATTTATCTGATTCCATTTAGTAATTTTACCTTGGGCAGCGGGCTCCCACATTTTTTTTAATTCTGCCACAGTCATGGTTTTACTCCAATTATTCTTTGGATTAATCACTACCGTTAATGCATCAAATGCAACGGGCATTTCAACATATTCGACACCAGCCTTTTTACACTTATCTATTTCCTTTTGCTTGATAGGACGAGAAGCATCTGAGATATCTATTTCACCTCTACAGAATTTTTTGAAACCACCACCCGTTCCAGAAATTCCAACAGTAACTCTAACTTTCCCTTTTTTTGCAATCTGGAAGTCTTCTGCTACTGCTTCTGTAATGGGATATACCGTGCTAGAGCCATCAATTTTGATTGTCTCAGCAGCGCTTGCGATACTAATACTAGTTATACTAAATATAGCTCCTATCGCAGCGGGGATACTGTGTGATTTAAATTTCAAAAATTTCATTATTTTGCTCTCCTATTTATTGATCAAATTTTTGCCACTTAATTGTGTTGTTAAATTTATTTAATTCAACCATACAGCGTGTGTATTACAGTTATATTAAATGTGTTGGCATTATTTAGAATGCTATTTGGCTTCGGAACATAAATGTATTTAACCCATCTGGTTTTCCACCAGTTGTTCTAGTGGTTAGCGGGGAATTCTTTATGTCCAATATCCTGTCATAGCCAAACATAAATCGAACGTTTCTATTTACATACCAGTTTAGGGCGACAGTAAAGTTTTTCATCTCACCCCCTAGAAAAGCGCCATCGTTCAAATCAACTCCAGCTACACGTACTGCCATTTCCCATGCACCTATTCCTCCATCCGATGCATTTAGCAAATTAAACGCTCTTTTAGGTTTTAATTGCCTAAATTTTCCTCCTTTATACGTACGTGATTCACCGGTAAAACTATAGGAGGCTTCACCATACCAGCCATGAAATCCTAGAGATGGCATACCCATAGTTTGATTCATCGTAGAATAGGTATATTCACCACCTATGCTAACAGGACCGTATACAGCATTTGCTTCTGCACCTACCATTTTTATATTTTTAACAGTGATAATCGTTCCTGTATTAATTGGAAATAAACTACTCATATGGGTAGTTTCATATCTATATCTTAATCCCGTAGGTCTATTGAACTGACCAGAATCACTAGATTCTCTAAAATTCCCAGCAACCCCTAGATGAACTAATTTCTGTACACCATTATCTTTATTATTTATAGGGGACAATGTGGCACGACCACTTACTCCCCAGCCCTCATCCATACTGCCTACATTTGGACTGACTGATTCACCATAAACACCCGTTTGTGCTGTCCAATTCTTTCCTGATCCATGTAGATTTACACCAATTGCACGGTCGACCGTTGGTTCATTAAGAACATTCATAAGAGACCTTTCTTGGAACATCATGTCATTTGAGCTTTCTTGTAATTCACGGCTAAATGCTTGTTTCTGATTTCCAACAGTTACTTTAAATTTTGTGCCTTTGAAAAACTCAATACCGGAGTCTTTAAATAATTCACTAATGCCAGAATAAGTAAGCTTCAGATCCTTTACTGAAACACCATTGTCAGCAAAATCAACTTGAGTTTTAAATTTCCAATCTTTGTAAAAAGTACTTACAAATGCAATACGAGCTCGACGTAGTTCAGTTCCATTATCTGCTTCAATAGGAACACCGCCAGCCACAAATTTATCATTATCACTTACTGCTCCATCAGCGTGCATTCGCCCACCAACTTTAAATTTAAAGTTACCATCATTTGTCTCGGCTTGTAGGCCTTTTCTATCTAATTTAAACTTAATATTATTTGATCTCTTTATTTCTTGCTCAAGACTATCAACTTTACTGATAAGCCTTGCAGTTTCTGCTTTCTTTGCTAATTCTGCGCTTCTATTTCTGGGAGGCAAAACTGGAGTTGCTGTTTTCGCTGGTGCATCTTCTACTCTTTGAAATGAACCTAAACGTTCTCGATTAGGGCCTGGTTCGGTATAAATCTGCTTTGTTTTCTTATCAACATATAAATCTATTGCAAAAACTATAGATGATAAGCTCATGCTTAGTACGGCAAAAACAACCAGTTTAAGTACAGAATAATTCAATTCTTTCTCCCTTTTTTGTTATTAACAATGGGAGCAAGAATAGATAAATAAAATGACCGTTTCGTTAAGCTTGTGTAAAAGTTTCGTTACACTTTTGTAACAGTTTTATTACAATCATTATTGTCACGATATCGTAATAAATTTGTTATCAAGACGTAATATTATCCTGATCTAATATGCCCTACTTAATATTGTTTATTAATAAAAGCGTATTGAAATAAATGATGTCCAGTAAATCTTAGACTGTTTCATATTATAGATGAGGAGAATGTAATGGAAACTAATAACCCTATAAACGATGAAGGAGCAATAGTGAAACACTATTGGCAAGATTTGTTAAGAAAAGAATGGGTCATCTCAAAGGAATCTCATAATGGGAAGAAAGGTGCACCGCTCAACCCGCAAGAGTGGATAGAACATTATTACAGGATCGAAGGAGCAGTAGATTATTTTGAGGAAACGACCAGCTGCAGAGATTGAGAGGGGGCCAAATGAGAGAAATAAAGCAAGAAGCTTATTATAAAACTATAACGGGTTTATTGAAGCTTATTATCACCAATGAGTCGAATTATGTTAATCACAGCGTCATACACTCAGTCAAAATGGTACGTGATGGATACGAAATTACAGACATCAAAGTTTAAGTTAATAAAAAACTTAGGAAAGCAAAAAGCGTAATTTGATTATATTAGGTGTTTGGCGTTAGTAATACACCCAATATATGAGGAGATAGCTCTAAACTGTCAGCTACTGCTGCAACTGATATAAGTGTCAATTGTTTTCACGGTAATGGTAGCGATAACAAAGCTATATATGACCCTTTGCAATATATAGTTATATGGCTTGCTCTGCTTTCCATACACTTTCTATGAGTTTACCGTTAGTTTCGCATGGCTGCCATCACAATATGGTCGGTTACTCGATTCTTGGCATCCACATGCATAAATTGTTTTATTTTCATCAAATTTAACAATATAGGGTGTTTTGTCTGTTGTAACATGAGAGCCATCACAGTAAGGCCCGTTCTTTGAAAGTCCGCAGGCACAAAACGCTTTCGTATCACCTATTTTTACATCAATTGCAAATGGTTCCATTTGCCATCTAGCCATAGTCTTCTCCTTAAGATCGCTAATTAATTAAGATTCAATTTCTTAACATGACTAAACAGGTGTCATGTAATAGCTATCACGATGGTAGTGATGATCTTTGATGAACTAACTATAATTTAATATTTTTATTAGTTTTCTTCAATCTAAATAAAGATAAGAAACCTAGACTGAATGCTTGCTGTATTATACCTTACCGTTTTCTTAAAATTGTTATTAAGTGTATATATCTGTTTTAATATTATGTGTGCTAGTTCTAAGTAATTATTTCGCTAACATTTATTTAAATCTACTTTATTCTGTTACTTATTTCTCAAGAAGAAATAACTTATGAAGGATATTTCTCAAAATCGATTTTCTGGCTTTACTCTAATTGAGATTGCCATTGTTCTAGTAATTATCGGCCTATTAATAGCTGCTGTATTGCAAGGTCAGGAGATGATCAATAGCGCCAAGGTCAAAAATTTAGCAAGCGATTTCCGACAAGTTCCTGTTTATATTTATGGTTATTTAGATAGATTTAAGGAGCTACCTGGAGATGACCCTAGAGCTGTTACTAACGTAACCGGAACACTTGCAACCTCTCCCGCAGGTGTTCAAGGAAATAACATGATTAATGGTCTCTGGAATTCGTCTACAAATACTGATGAGTCATTTCTATTTTGGCAGCATGTACGTTTAGCCGGGCTAGCAGCAGGACCAACTGATATTACGAACCCTGACTATATTCCACGTAATGCTGATAATGGCATCATGGGCATCCAGAGTAACGTAGGCTTTGTTACGATTACTGCACCTACTGCTATGACTGGTACGTATATTATCTGTTCAGATAGTATTCTTGGGAAATATATTAGGCAATTAGATACAACGCTAGATGATGGAGAGACCAGTACTGGTTCTGTTAGAGCTGTGCTTCAGTCCGCTCCAGGAACAGCAGTGTTAAGTGCGGCGATTTCGGAAGCAGATGCTTATACTGTGTGTATGGGCATTTAAGCCTACAAGATATTTTCTCTTTATGTCTGATGCTTGGTCGTGCTAAATACATTTAGAAATTTAGAATAAGTAGTTGGCCTAGTAGAAAATATGATGGGACAAAATCTAGGGTAGCACTGTTCAACAGGATGATGATAAGTTGGACAGCACATTATCGTTATTGTTATGCTAGAGTCTCTGGATAAACATACGAGTCTTATAAGTGCTAATTCATATGTTCTGCTATTTAATTTAAAAGAGATGGCCGTGGCAAAAGAAATATTTAAATTACGAAAAGAACATGTAAATTTTAAGAAATTGCTTAGTTTACTTGATGCGCAATTAGACCATTTACATAAAGGAGACGAACCTGATTATCAGCTCATGACCGACATCATGTATTATATGACTGAGTATTCCGATACTACACATCACCCAAAGGAAGAGGCTATTTTTTCTGTTCTTTTGGAGCGAGATTCTACAGCAAAGAAATATATTGCAGAAATTACTGGTCAGCATCATACAATTGGAGAGTCTGGGGCCAATTTTCATGAAACACTTGAAAATATTCTCAATGGCGAACCTGTGATTATGCGGCTACAAGACCTTGAAAAGCCTGGGCGCACCTATGTTGCTAATTTACGCGCCCATATGGACAAGGAAGACAGAAACCTTTTTGTTCGAGCCGAACAACTACTAAATGAAAAAGATTGGAAGAAGATTGATGCAAAGATTCAGCATCATAAATCTGACCCGCTTTTTGGCACACATGTCGAAGAGCGTTTTTCTTCACTATGTAATCAGCTCGGACAAATGGAAACTAAAAGCAGTTAAGACACGGGCCAACAGTTTCGTTTAAACTTCAGAAAGTTTAAATTAGCCAATTTTATAACATGAAATATACAGTTGTTTTTAATATCAGTTTTCATGTAATGGCTTCAGTATCATATCAGATTGAAGCTTGCGCCATAATCTAATTAGAATAATAATTTGTAAAATTAATGATATTACGATAGCTTTAATGAGAGACCAGATCATCGTTATCCCTGTACCCTGGACCTCTGATTGAGCTTCGATAATCGATTGAAAATTATGTACTAAAATTGTTTGTTCATTTGGTGTTAGAATTTTTTTACTATGCCCTAAATCAGAACTTAACTGTGAAAGAAATTTAACCGAGTCTTCTTGTGCATTGTCATGAAATGGGCCTAATAGGATAAGTGAGGATAATGCCGCCAATAAAATTACATTTAATAATGTAACTGAAATAAGAAGCCAAATATTTAATTTATCCATTCCATAAACTCCATTCCTATAAGCTTAAACAACTCAGGAACTAACGCCTAGGTCTTGAGACCCTTCCTCCTCCACTCATCCTAATTTTTCTTCCTTGTCTACGTTCTGCCCGATTATCCCTGCGTTGACCTCTTTGTTCAGCCCGGTCACTTCTACGTTCTGCCCGATTATCCCTGCGTTGTTCCCTGCGCTCAGCCCGATTTTCTCTGCGTTGACCTCTTTGTTCAGCCCGATTTTCTCTGCGTTGACCTCTTTGTTCAGCCCGGTCACTTCTACGTTCTGCCCGATTATCCCTGCGTTGTTCCCTGCGCTCAGCCCGATTTTCTCTGCGTTGACCTCTTTGTTCAGCCCGATTTTCTC
>CAJIBK010000046.1_pt1 | contig 54182 bp, 47 predicted proteins | sample 9199341 | NCBI WGS metagenome assembly CAJIBK01 (sample SAMEA7708305, study PRJEB35096) | sediment metagenome | biome: marine neritic benthic zone biome [ENVO:01000025]; feature: sediment [ENVO:00002007]; material: shallow marine sediment [ENVO:03000034] sea grass bed [ENVO_01000059] ...
GCACCGTTGCATTGGGGCTTCGTAATTCTAGGTTGGTCTGGCTTGTTTGCTGGTGGAGTGGCAGCACAGATTATCACTCGCTACTCTAACCTGACCGATGTGATCTGGAATAACCAAAGTAAGGTCATTCTAAACAATCGGCTCTAAGCTTGGACTGACTACTCAACTTCGCCTGCTCTCTGATATAAAACAGAGGGTAGGCGAGTCAGTCGTTTAGTATACATAGATCTGAGAACTCAACCAGAAAGGGGGTCTGGTCATGATTAGGGAATTGGAAAAAGCAATTGCTGCGATAGCTTTTTTTCTTTATATGGTGCTTTATGCTGGCATAGTTGGCGCACATGGAAAAGAATCTTTAGAGCAAGACAGTTGTGTGCGTGGAGCGCAAGGAAGCATGGTGCATTTAAGCACCTACCAGCCACAAAATGAGCCGACCGCTCAATATTGCACGGATATTCCCAAAGAAGGCGAAACATTCCTGGTAGTAGATCTCATCGATCAGGCATTACGTAACATGCCCGTTGCGATGCGGATTGTAAAAGGAACCAGTGAAAAAGAAGATGAAACTGTGTCACTCTTTCGTGCAAGCTATCACCCTGACGGAGTAATCGGAGGCAAAACTAATCTAGATCAGGGACAATATACGGTATTCATTACCGGTGAAAGTGTGCCCCCTGTACGTTATCAGTACCCATTACGAGTACAACAAATTAATTATGTAAAAATTGCTCGTTCTTCAATTGGACCAACAATAGCATTATTGCTGCTCACTTTGCTTGGGTATAAACTCGTAAAATCGAAACGAGTACAAAGCTGGCTAGCATCCCATCGTTATTAGGAGACAAGAAAAGCTAATCTAGTTGTGTTACATCTAGAAACGCTGAAAATTTCTTTGCATTAACATTCTGTTCAAATGGCAGCACCCCCAGCAATGGACATGTTAACCGCTGTGTTAATGTGTTTATGTTCTCTTCAAATGAAATCATTTGTGGATCAATTTGGTTTGCCACCCAACCCGCAAGTTGCAACCCAATTGCCTCTACAGCTTGAGCTGTCATTAGTGCATGGTTAAGACAACCTAGTCGCATTCCTACTACTAGAATAACCGGAAGTCCTAAAAGGTGCGCCATATCTGCACCGTTTTGATGATCGTTAAGTGGGGCCACAAACCCTCCTACGCCCTCAACAACGACCACCTCAGCAATTTTCTGCAATTTAAAGCAAGCTTGACGAATAACTTCGACATCGATTTCAATGCCAGCTTGTTTCGCCGCTATATGTGGAGCAATCGGCGGTATAAAAGAGTAAGGATTAACCCATTCGCGTGGAGCTACAACTGAGCTCGCCGCAACCACTGCTTTAACATCCAACCACTCTGCATTCACACAACCAGTTACTATTGGTTTCATGCCTAGGGTGGATTTTCCACGTGCAGAAAATGCGTGTAATAGTGCGCAACTAACTAGGGTTTTCCCAACACTAGTGTCTGTACCAGTAATGAAATAACATTGCGACATGAATATTTATTTTGCAGGCTATCAGTACATGTTTTTAATTTAGTCATGCACTACTCTATTTTTAGGGTCGAACTCGATTATTTTCTTATCATCAACAGTTTTTCGAGACTCTAATTTCCATGCATGGCCATACACTAATTCAAAGGTAACTGGTAGCTTTCCTTCCTTTCGTAAAACTTCATATTGGTTCAAAGCCTTTTGCCACCCAATTTTCCCAGTTAATCCCCGGTTCCTACTCTGGATAACATTATGAGCGCCTATAGCTTTGAGATCTTTCATTAAACTAATCACATCATCATATGTAAGCGTAATATACTCCATATCCATAACGGGCATAGCAAAACCGTTATAGACTAGCATGTCACCGATATCATGCATGTCTATAAAATTATTGACATGGCTATAATTATCCACACCTACGAAAGCTTGACGTAATTCACGCAAAGTATCCGGACCAAACGTACTGAACATAAATAAACCTTCGGTTTGTAAAACACGGTACACTTCAGCGAATGTTTGCCTAATATCATTACACCATTGAAGTGTTAAATTCGACCATACCATGCCAACACTGGAATTTTGCAATGGTAATTGTTCAATATCACCGCACACATAACTGGTATTATTTTTGCGAGAAAAAAGCACCTGCCTCCACCACGAAGGAAAAGCAGGGCGAGCCTGTAGGTGCATCCCTAGAGCAAGATCTATAGCCAGTACTCTGGCACCAGGATAATGTGTTGCTAATTTACGACCACCATAACCAGTTCCACTACCAGCATCTAAGATTTCATTAGGGTTACATTTGATGTAGTCTAACCGTGAAAACATTCGATCACATACTTCATGTTGCAACATTGCTGCTTTATCATACCCTACGGCCGCCCTCTCAAATGATTGACGTAATTGACGCTTATTAACTATATTCTTAGAACTCATATATTGTTTGCATGGATTATATTGGCTATAAATTGATCCGCATGTGATAAAAACGGTGTATGGCCGCAGTGAGGCAACATTATCAGTTTAGAACTTTGCAGGTGCTCATGCATCCACCTTGCCGCTTTAGGATAAGCTATGACATCATTCTCTCCATGCAGCAATATTACTGGTATCTTAATATCTTTTATTCTTTTACGCATATCACTCGCAAATAAAATTTCTATCCCCATTTGTAAGCCAGCTTCGTTCAATTTTCCCTCTTGAAAAACACTTTTTCGCAATTGTCTCAATAGTTCTGAAGTGTTGCCCCCTCCTCTTACCTGCAAGGAAAGAAACCTATTTAATGTAGATACATAATCACGTTTTAAATTCTTTATGAATAGATTTAGCGTATCTCCCTCCATCCCCCATTTCCAATCATCGCGTTGAACAAAACTAGGTGTTGTGGATACCAAAATTAGCTTCTTGATTCTTTCCGGTATGCAAAGCGCCAGCTCCATTGCTACCTGGCCACCTAGTGACCAGCCGCAAATAATACTGCTTTCGGGCAGCCCCTCCTTAACTATCCTGGACATGTTCTCTAATGAGTTTAATGTATTGATCGAAGGGGCTGGACTGAATCCGTGTCCGGGCAGATCTACTAGGTGCAAACGAAAATATTGCGCTAATCTTTCCTGCACACTACTCCATATACCGCTATGCATAGCCCAGCCATGAAGTAATACTAGATCAGGACCTTTACCAAATGTTTCAACGTGAATATTTGACATAAAAACCCAATGTAATTGGGCCGCTAGTTTTTAACATTTGCTTCATATTTTATTCTCTCTAATAAGAAAACAAAGAATCTATTCTAATTTACACAATACGTTTACTAATTGCTTGATATCTTCCTCGTTGTGCAAGGCAGATAAAGAAATTCGTAATCTAGCTGTTCCTTGCGGCACGGTCGGTGGGCGAATTGCTGGAATCAAAATCCCCTGTTCCTGTAATGCATTACTAATTCTCAGAACTTTACTGCTCTCTCCAATAATCATGGATTGAATAGGAGTGAATGACAACAAAAGTTTCCATCGAAATGACTTTAAATCTCTTTTTAATTTCTTAATAAGCTGCATTAGTTTTTTGCGCCGCCACTCTTCCTGTTGAATTAGAACCAGGCTTTTCAGCACTGCATGGGACAGTAGCGGTGGTGGAGCAGTAGTATAGATATAGCTATGGGCATACTGAATTAACGTCTCAATTAATTCTTCTTGGCCTGCGACAAAAGCACCATATACGCCTGCTGCTTTACCTAGAGTTGCCATATAAATAATTCGAGGTGAACTAATATTAAAATGTGAAACAACACCCTGCCCCTGTTGTCCTAGTACCCCAAAACCATGTGCATCATCGAGTAGTAGCAAAGCGTCGTATTTCTCGCATAGAGCAAGTAGTTCAACAACTGGCGCAATATCTCCATCCATACTAAACACGGAGTCCGTAATGATTAGCTTACACTTAGCTTGGGATGCAGCTAACCGCTGTTCCAAAACAGCCATGTCGAGATGTGGATATCGAATTAATTTTGCACGTGACAGTAATGCTGCATCATTAAGAGAAGCATGATTTAGTTTGTCTGTAAACACCGCATCACCATGGCCAACTAGTGCGGCCACTATTCCAATGTTAGCCATATAGCCAGAAGAAAAAAGTAGCGCTCGGGGAAATCCTGTGAAGGATGCTAATGCTTCTTCTAATCTGTGATGAGCTGAATGATGGCCGAGTATTAAATGTGAAGCACCCGAACCTACTCCATATCTTGTTGCACCTTCACAAACTGCTTCAATCAACTCTGGGTGACTAGCAAGGCCGAGATAATCGTTGCTACAAAACGAAATATATTTGCGCCCTGCTATTGATACGTGGACGCCTTGTGAACCCTCCAAGATTAAACGCCGTCGATAAAGCCCATTATTTCTCCGGTTCTGTAACCGTATAGTCAGGTCTGAGTACATTCTTACCGTTAGACTACAATGGTTGTAGCCCCAACTTTTTAAACAAGATTTTATCTTGATCTACATCAGGGTTTTCAGTCGTAAGTAATTTATCGCCATAGAAAATAGAATTGGCACCCGCAAGAAAACACAGTGCTTGTACTACTTCAGACATCTCGCTTCTACCTGCAGATAGCCTAACCATTGATTTTGGCATGGTAATCCGAGCCGCTGCGATCGTGCGCACAAATTCTAGAGGATCAAGTGCTTCAGTGCCATATAGTGGAGTACCTTCAATTTGTACTAAATTATTAATGGGAACTGATTCTGGGTATGGATTAAGATTTGCCAATTGAGCTATCAATCCAGCCCGCTCATTACGCGATTCTCCCATACCTACAATACCGCCACAGCATACATGCATACCTGCTCTTCGCACATTCTCCAACGTGTCAAGACGGTCCTGATATTCACGTGTTGTAATGATTTCATTATAAAACTCTGGCGAGGTATCTAGGTTGTGGTTATAGTAATCTAGACCAGCTTGACTAAGCTGCTCAGCCTGACCAGACTTTAACATCCCTAAAGTAGCGCAAGTCTCAAGTCCCAGTGCCTTTACTGCGCTAATAATTTTTGTCATTTTCTCTATATCACTTTGTTTAGGCCCACGCCAAGCTGCCCCCATGCAGAAACGTGACGCGCCTTTTTCCTTTGCTGCTTTCGCTGTTGTAACCACTTTGTCCAGCGATAACATATCTTGGTCTTCGATTTCAGTATGGTAACGTGCAGCCTGGGGACAATAACCACAATCCTCGGAACAACCGCCTGTCTTAACAGAGATCAGTGTGGACAGTTGTATAGCATTAGCCTTGTGATGCTGCCGATGAGCAAACTGTGCCTGGTATACCAAGTCATTAAACGGTAAATCTAGCAATGTTTCAATTTGCGAAACATTCCATAATACCGAGTCAGCGTCTGATGCTCTAATACTGCAATCTGACTTCTTTTTTGTTATGTTGCCTAATCGGCTGAATGGTGTCTGAATCATTCCATGTTATGAGTTTCTTAGAAAGCAATAAATCATCTAGGATTAATTTAATGTTGTCAATTATTTACACATTAAAAATTAAAAACTAATTAGACATTAGGCTAATTCTTAATAAAATATCATTTACCTTAAGATGCATTTTGTTAAAAAGAAATATTGTCTACCGCTTTTAAGTACAGGCTCTCTAATATATAAATCTAATATCCTTCTGTCTTTGGCTCTCGATTGAGTAATACTTCCAATGCCATTTTGGCAGGCACACCATCATGAAGTATGCTACATATTGCTTGAGTAATAGGCATCTCTACATTCATTTCCTGACTTAGTTTTAGTACTTCTCGTGCTGTATGAACCCCCTCAGCAGTGTGACCAAGTTCCTGTAGAATATCTGGTAGTGACTTACCAGCTGCCAGCATTAGCCCTACTTGTCGATTACGTGAAAGATTCCCAGTACAAGTCAGCATCAAATCACCCATACCCGTTAACCCCATGAAGGTTTCTATAGAGCCACCTAGCTTTAAACCTAATCGGCAGATCTCTGCAAGTCCCCTCGTTATCAATGCTGCTCGAGCATTGTGGCCTAGTCCCATACCATCAGAAATACCGGCCGCAATGGCAATAACATTCTTTATTGCTCCGCCAGTTTCTACACCAATAACATCATTGCTTGAATATACTCGTAATTTGGAAGTGTGTAATTGCTCGGCGGTACTTGTTGAGAATTTCTCATCATGTGATGCTAAGGTCAATGCAGCAGGCAACCCCTGAGCAATTTCCTGAGCAAAACTAGGACCAGACAATACACCATAGGGAGCCACACTATCGTATTCTTCATACGCGACCTGAGAAGGAAGCTTAGCAGATTGCGCTTCAAATCCTTTACAGCCCCAAATCACTGGTATAGCTTTTTTACAGGCAATAATTGCTCTAAATGTCTCTCGTAATCCAGCAGTAGGGACAACAATTAAAGCAAGTTCAGCTTTTACAGCAATATTAAGCTCAGAAGTAAACTGTATAGAATCAGGAAGAATAAAATCTGGTAAAAATTGTCGATTGGTGTGCTGTAAAGCTAGTTCAGCAAGATGATCTGGATCCTTGGTCCATAAAATAATCTTGTGACGAAAATTAGAATTTGCAGTAAGGCTTATAGCTAGTGCGGTGCCCCAAGCACCCGCACCTATAATTGCTATTTTCATGAACCCCAGACTTGAGCAATTTTTACATAACCACTCTGTCCATCACGATGCTGTACTCTAATCCACCCATGCAAAGGGGGTCCCAACCACTCTAGAATGACATCTTTCTGAGCCTGGAACACCAATGTAGAGTTAATATCTGCTTCCTGATATACCTCAGCCTGTAATTCAGTTACGATCACATAACGTTTGTCGCTCACCATCCTTTGCTCAACCCAAGCTAGAGTACCACTACTATCACGCACTTTTACCCACCCCTCAACCCTTACAACTGCCTCTACAGGCAAATTTCGACTTGCTACATATAATTTATCAGCTTTTAAAGATGGAGCGTTGTACATAATTACAGCATTCTCTGCCATAGAAAGATACTCTAATCCAGCTATAGCAGATTCATGAAAGCCTAGAAAAAATATACATACTGTAGCTAAGGCTTTGTATCGTCTAAATAAAATTGCTTTGAATAATTTGCTCTTCATTTTCAGTTTATAGTTTATGTCTCTTAAAAATCATTGTCTGTATTATTGTTTTGTTTCACTTGTGACTTGGGGTGACCCGTTTGCCATAGCTTGTTGTTTGCTCTCATTATAAAGTGCCTCGAAATTAACTGGGCTTAGAATTACTGGAGGAAACCCAGCGCGCGTAACTATATCTGAAATAGTTTCACGCATATATGGAAATATGATATTGGGACAAACTATATTCAAAATAGGAGTTACTTCCTCTTCTTCAAGATTACGAATCTGAAAAATTCCTGCTTGCAATACTTCAACTAAAAATATAGTTTTATCCTGAGCCTTAGCAGTAATTGTTACGGTTAGCACCACTTCATACATACCCTCATTTATTTCTTTATCGTGAATATGTAATTGCATATCAATTTTGGGTGTCTCAGCTTCAAGAAAAACTAACGGCGCATTAGGAATCTCCAATGATAAATCTTTAACATAAATTTTTTCTATATTAAAAATACGCTGCTGCTCTTTCGTTTTAAGTTCCATATTGAATGATTAAATATTTAATACTCTGTTAGAAAAGAAGAGTGAAATAAAGCCTATTCCAGAAATTAATAATTGTACATAACCCAATACTCAATATTTAAAGAACATACCTGCCACTCTTTTATAGTGAATCAAGAAGTTCAAACTGCCAATAACTTTTCTAAACTATCGTTTCTATTGAGAAATGCCAAATCCTCATAACCCCCTACATGAGTGTCGCCAATATAAATTTGGGGTACTGTTCGCCGTCCAGTTTTCTCTAACATTTCGATATGACGATCGGGCTCCAAATCAACACGAATTTTTTCTATTTTTGCTACACCTTTAGAATGCAAAAGCTTTTCTGCCATTATGCAATATGGACAAGAGCCAGTCGAATACATGATTATTTTATTCATATTCTTGCGCTTATTTTTTCACTATCGGTAGATTTGCCTGCTTCCAGGTATCTATGCCACCTGCAAGGTTATGTACATGAGAAAATCCGCTGGCATGCAAAATTGAACTTGCTGCTCCAGTACGAACACCACTCCTATATATAACTACTATCGGTTTATCCTTAAATTTTTCTAGCTCCTGAATACGATCCTTAATCTTATCTGACGGTATATGCTTAGAATTTGCTATGTGGCCAGCATCATATTCGCTTTCCTCTCGAACATCCAGTACTAATGCATCCTTATAATTGATAAGCTGAACCGCTATTAATGTTCCAATCTCTTTGCCAGAGCTCCTCGATAGTAATTCCCATAACAAAATGCCACCACTCACCACTACTATCATGACTAAAACAATATTATTCTGCACAAATTCCAATTTGATGCCCTTTTATTATAAACATTTGATTTTATCAGAGACTGGAATATTCTGGGGCTCTCTTATAATAAGAAAAACTAAATCCTGAATACTAGCCAATACATCAGCAAGCCTCTTAATCAGCGATAACTTTTTGAGTTGCATTCAAAAAGGACCCAAATCAAGATGATATTAAGTAGATCTACTAGATTTAAACAAAATACCTATTACGTAAATTTATATAAGAAAATTTTTCTTATTTAACTTTTTTATAAGTGACTGGGTAAATTTTCTCTATTTGTTATATATGCTGCAGTATTCATTAAAATATACTAAAATATCCTGGTAGTTCAAGTTACTTTACAGAAAATCTCATCCTTTCAATTCATCCTTTTTATAAGAGTTAATATGAAAAAAATTGTTCTCCTGCGACATGGGGAAAGTACCTGGAATAAGGAAAATCTCTTTACCGGTTGGACAGACGTGGATTTGTCACCGGAAGGTTATGAAGAAGCTAGAAATTCTGGCAGATTATTACGACAAGAAGGTTTCGTATTCGATATTGCATTTACCTCTGTATTAAAACGTGCCATTCGCACACTTTGGATTACACTTGACGAAATGGATCAAATGTGGATTCCCATCCATCATTCGTGGCGACTTAACGAACGGCACTATGGAGCACTACAAGGATTAAATAAAGCCGAGACGGTGGCTAAATACGGTGAAGAACAAGTTTTAATTTGGCGGCGTAGCTATGATATTCAACCCCCCGCGCTGACTTCCAATGATACCCGCTACCCTGGGCTTGATCCACGCTACCAGAACTTACCCAAGAAAGACGTTCCTCTAACCGAATGCCTTAAGGACACGGTTGCCAGATTCCTACCATATTGGAAGGAAACCATCGTTCCTATAATCCAATCTGGTCAACGCGTCATCATTGTTGCCCATGGCAATTCATTAAGAGCACTTGTAAAGCATCTTGATAATATCTCAAATCAAGAGATCCTGAAACTAAATATTCCCACTGGAATTCCACTAGTCTATGAACTTGACGATAACATGAAGCCTATTCAAAATTACTACTTGGGTGATCAAGCAGAGATTGAAAAAGCCAAACAAGCAGTGGCAAACCAGGGAAAAAGACAATCTAACTCATAAGCTAACTGTAAAATACAACCACAAAATGCATAGGCTTGTTTGTAGTTCAGTATGCCCTCTAAAAATCCTTATGGTCATGTAAATACATGGTACTTTCTACGTGAAAGCACAGTTAAAATCTACAATAGTAATTTTCACTAATGATATGGCTGAATAATTTTTCTAGACTCATCCTACTTTGCATACTGATTCTTCCAAGCGCACTCTACGCTAATCCTGATGATGATGATAATGACCTAGGTAAACTGCGTGATAGAATTGAAACCCTTCAAAAAGATATCGAAAGTAAAGAAGAATCAAGATTAGAAGTAACAGACTCTCTACATATAGCAGAACAGTCGATAGAAAAAATTAGCCGTAAACTAACTAAGCTTACACACGAACAATATGAGGTAGAAAAGAAACTTGATCACCTACAAAAGAGGATTGATCTGATCAAAGGTAGAATTCATAGCCAACAAACTCATCTCAGTAGGCTCCTCTATCAGCAATATGTAGATGGACGACATGAATACTTCAGATCACTACTTAATAAGCAAAACCCAAGCCAAGTAGCACGTGAAATACATTACTACGGCTATCTCTCCCGTGCGCGCGCCAATGGCATCAATACTTTACGTATTAACCTTGAAAAACTTCGTACATTAGTACATGAAAGCAGTGAAAAAACATTAGAAATTACATTAATTCAGCAAAAACAAATAGAACAAAAGGAACTACTAGAGCAGGAAGAAATCAATTATAGAAAGCTGCTCACGACGATTTCTAAAGAAGTTGATCAAGGGAAACGTAAAATTAGTAAACTTAAGCTAGATGAGAAACGCCTTTCGCGCTTAGTAGAAAAAATTGGTAAGAGTAAAATACGCCCACAAAAAGATCATTCCGCAACTTTAGATGACAATGGTCTGTCTGATACACGCTTGAATAAAAAGGCATTCTCGTCACTAAAAGGTGCCTTGAATTTGCCTATAAATGGGGAGATAATTAATCGTTTTGGTGGTCGGCGCTCTAATGGAGGAATTACTTGGAAAGGCTTATTTATTCGTTCATCTATTGGCAAGGATGTCAAAGCCGTTGCTTATGGCGAGGTAGTTTTTGCTGATTGGCTACGAGGATTTGGTAATATTCTTATTGTAGACCATGGTAACGGATATATGAGCCTTTATGGTAATAATCACATACTTGTCAAAAAGGTAGGTGATACAATATATAGTGGTGATACCATAGCAACAGTTGGAAATAGTGGTGGCAATCCGGATCCCGGTCTATACTTTGAGCTACGCCATAAGGGCAAGCCATTTGATCCATTGAAATGGGTTAGATTAAAGTAAATAATACTATTAAGGCTGACAAGCCAGGAGAAAGTGTAATGCGTAACATACTTCAAAAATTTGGTCTGCTACTTATTGGTGCAGTTGCAGGGATAATGCTCAGTCTTAATTTTTCTGCTGTGGCTAACAAAGATGCAAAAAAAATTATGCTCCCCCTTCCGGTTGAAGAGTTACGTGCATTTACCGAAGTATTTGGCCGGATCAAAATGAATTATGTAGAACAGGTTGAGGATGGAAAACTAATTACTGAAGCTATCAATGGCATGTTAACTGGACTTGATCCTCATTCAGCATATTTGGATGTAGATGCCTATAAGGAGTTGCAAATCGGCACTCAAGGTGAGTTTGGTGGACTAGGCATTGAAGTAAGTATGGAAAATGGTTTTGTAAAAGTAATTTCGCCTATCGAGGATACGCCTGCATTTCATGCTGGCATGAAATCTGGCGACCTCATCATTAAACTAGACAATACAGCAGTTAAAGGAATGACACTTAGCGATGCTATTAAAATTATGCGAGGCAAGCCTAATACTTCCATTACTATCAGTGTAATACGCAAGGGGGAAGCTAAACCTATTATATTTAAAATAGTACGCGCCATAATTAAAATTCAAAGCGTAAAATCTAAGCTGATTGAGCCTGGCTATGCTTACATACGTGTAACACAGTTTCAAGAACAAACAGGGGAAAATCTAGCTAAAGCAATAGAAAAATTGTTTAAAGAAAGCACGGTACCAATGAAAGGACTAGTGCTCGATCTACGAAATGATCCTGGTGGCTTACTTAATGGCGCCGTAGCAGTGTCTGCTGCCTTCTTACCATCAGATTCACTTGTAGTTTATACCGACGGACGCACTCATGATGCCAAGATGAAACTCAAGGCTAGCCCTGAATACTATCTTCGTAATATAAAAAGAGATTATTTGAAAAAATTACCACCTGAAATCAAAACTGTTCCTATGATAACCTTGGTAAATGGTGGATCAGCTTCAGCTTCAGAGATTGTTGCAGGTGCATTACAAGACCATAAGCGCTCTGTAGTTATGGGCACTCAAACCTTTGGCAAAGGTTCAGTACAAACTATACTGCCATTAGGTAACAGTACTGCCATCAAACTAACGACTGCACGTTACTATACACCTAATGGACAGTCCATCCAGGCGAAGGGAATCACTCCCGACATTTTGGATGAATCAGCAAGAGATGAAACTAGCCGTTTACGTGAAGCAGATCTAGAAGGCCATCTCTCTAATGGACACGACGAAGAGAGCAAACATATTGATGAAGCGAAAATAATGTTAAACCAAGAAAATGGAGTGCTTAAACCAAATGGTAATAACAACAAAAGCAAACAAAATGAAGCGCCAATAGTTCTTGGCTCTAGCAATGATTTGCTACTAATTCAAGCAATGAACCATTTTAAAGGTATTTCAAAACCAAGGAATGAGTCTGCGAAAGTTACTAACTAAGAGTGCAGAGAACTGAGAAAATAATTTTATTGTAAATTGTGAACGACGATCAGTTATTACGATACAGTCGCCACATTCTTTTGCAACAAATCGGCGTACATGGCCAAGAAAAACTAGCCAAATCTCATGCGCTAATTATCGGTCTGGGTGGTCTAGGTTCGCCTGCTGCCATGTATCTCGCAGCTAGCGGTATTGGTAATCTTATAATTTGTGACAATGATGATGTCGACCTCACTAACCTTCAGAGACAGGTCATTCATAGTAGCAAGAACATTGGAATACCGAAGGTCCATTCTGCCTCACAATCGATTAGAAATATCAACCCTGAAGTAAATGTTGTCACACTTCAGGAGCACGTGAATGAAGAGAGACTGCTACAACTAGTAAAGCAAGCTGATGTGGTATTAGATGCCAGTGACAATTTCACTACTCGTCATGCAATAAACCAAGCCTGCGTCACTCACAAAAAACCACTTGTATCTGGTGCAGTCATTCGCTTTGAGGGGCAAGTAGCTGTATTCAATTTAAGCGACATTAATAGCCCCTGCTATCATTGCTTATTTCCAAAAGATGGTGACAATGAAGACACACGTTGTGCGCTTATGGGTGTATTTGCACCATTGGCAGGAATTATTGGTTGTATACAAGCTTCTGAGGTAATTAAGATTTTACTCAAAATAGAAAACCCTTTAAGTGGTCGCCTACTTTTACTTGATGGATTATCTATGGAATGGCGTACAGTTAAACTAAATAAAGACCCGGCATGCGTTGTATGTGGTATAGGTTGATCTACAATCTAGTAAACAACGCTCAGCAAAGTAAAAATTGCATAAAAACTCATCACAACTTAAATACTAGTCAAACTACTTCTCTGTAATTAACGTCCCCACGCCCTGATCCGTTAATACTTCTAACAACAATGCGTGCTCCACCCTACCATCAATGATATGACAAGACTTGACCCCATTTTTTACTGCTTCTAATGCCGAACCAATTTTTGGCTGCATACCACCATAAATTGTTCCATCAGAAAATAATTCATCTACTTTCTTTGCTGTTAATCCAGTTAGCAGGTCCCCGTCTTTGCCCTGTACACCCGGTATATTACTTAGTAGTATCAATTTCTCTGCATTTAAAATTTCTGCTAGTTTTCCTGCCACAAGATCAGCATTAATATTATAAGATTCACCATCTCTACCTACACCTATTGGCGCAATTACCGGGATAAAATCACGTGTATCAAGCAATGAAATTAAAGCAGGATCAATACTATCAATCTCCCCCACGTGCCCAATATCAATCAATTCATCTATGTTCTCTCTGTTTTGAACTTGCAACTTTTTTGCACGTATAAAAGACCCGTCTTTACCTGTCAGACCTACTGCAAGACCACCATGATGATTGATAAGATTAACAATATCCTTATTAACTAATCCACCTAGCACCATCTCTACCACATCCATAGTCTCTGTATCAGTTACACGCATACCTTGAATAAATTCACCCTTTTTCCCGACCCGCTGTAACATATTATCTATTTGGGGTCCACCACCATGAACAATAACAGGATTCATTCCTACAAGCTTCAATAAAACCACATCCTGAGCAAAACTTTGCTTCAGGTTCTCCTCTTTCATCGCATTACCGCCATATTTGATGACAATTGTTTTGCCATGAAAACGCTGGATATATGGTAGAGCTTCAGCCAAAATTCTGGCTTTTTCATTTGATGTAAATAAAGATAATGACATTGTTCTTCTTAATAAATTTCTGACTATTTTACACTGTGAAATACTATCATGGATATTTCATCTCTTTTTTTACTAAAGAAAAATCTTGCTTATCCTGTTTCTTAAAAAGAATTATAAGATTGTATTTTAGGATTCATAGCTATCTGTTGTAGATATTTCATCAAACCATCGATATAAAATAGGAAGAACTATTAGGGTCAATAGAGTTGAAGTAATCAATCCTCCGATTACTACAATTGCAAGCGGCCTTTGTACTTCGGACCCAGAACCAGTAGCAAAAAGAAATGGTACTAGCCCAAGCATAGCTACAGTAGCGGTCATCAGTACTGGACGAAAACGTTGCTCACAACCCTGAATAACTGCTTCACCAATACCTATACCCTCATTACGAAGTTTTTTAATATAAGAAATCAAGACCACACCGTTTAATACAGAAATGCCCCATAATGCAATAAAACCAACTGAGGCAGGTACTGACAGATACTCACCAGTAATGAATAGAGCAATTACACCGCCTATAGAAGCAAAAGGTAATACCAAAATGATGAGGGCAGCAAGCTTAATTGAGTTAAACAATAAGTATAAAAGGAAAAAAATTCCTGCAATTGTAATTGGCACTATAATTGAAAGTGTTTCCATAGCCCGCTCCATACTTTCAAATTGCCCGCCCCACTTGAAGAAATAGCCGGAAGGTAATTTGACTTCATCTGCTATACGCTCCTGTATTTCTTCAACAAACCCCCCGAGGTCTCGCCCATGTACATTAGCTCCGACAACTACACGGCGCTTTGCACCTTCGCGGGATATTTGTGCAGGGCCATCAACCACTCTAATATCAGCTAGTGCGTGTAACGGTACCATAGCACCACTCGGAGCGCGTAACAAAAGATCACGAATGGCATCAATATTATTCCGGAATCTTTCTGGAAAACGTAATGCAATTGCAAATCGTCTTTCTCCTTCATATAAATTAGTGATTTCTTTCCCGCCCACAGCAGTCTCAATTAACTCATTTATATCGGACACATTGAACCCATGACGTGCTATTACGCGACGGTTTATGTTTATAGTCAATGATTGTTGGCCTGAGAGACGTTCGATTCTGACATCGCGTGATCCAGGAACAGACCGAAGTATGCGTATTACATGCTCAGATAATTGGCGCAATTCTGTTATGTCATCACCAAAAATCTTAACTGCGATTTGTGAACGAACTCCGGTCATCATCTCATCTACTCGCTCAGCTATCGGTTGTGACATTACAATTCGCACTCCTGGTAATACTGCCAAACGCCTACGGATATCTGCATCAATTTCGTCTTGGGTCCGGCTAGAATCTGGATCGATTGTAACTATTGGATCTGACTCATTTGGGCCTACTGGATCTGCAGGAGACTCCCCGCGACCAAGTTTTGAAACCACACCCTGTACCCCAGGAATCTCTGTTATCATCTTCAAGGCCCCCGTTTCCATCTTGATCGATTCATCTAACGATATTGATGCAACACGATTAATCTGGGGTACTAATGAGCCTTCCTTCATAATTGGTATAAATGACTTTCCGAGAAACGGATAAAGTATTATTGCCAATCCAAGTAGAACTGCTGCAATTAAAATAGTAATTTTTTCTCTATCTAACGCTAAACCAAGTATGCGTTGATAAAAAGTTTTTAGAATAGTAGTAATTTTGGTATTTCGATCAACGTTTCCCCCTTTTAGAAAATATGAACAAAGTACTGGAGAGAGCGTTAATGAGATAATCAGAGAAATTGCCAATGCGATTGCAATGGTGAATGCAAGTGGACTAAATATCTTACCTTCCATACCTTGTAATGTCATCAATGGTAAGAAAACAAGAATGATGACAAAAATACCAAAAATTACTGGTACACCGACTTCAGAAACTGCGTCAATAATAGTATGGATACGTAACTGTGATTCACTTGTTGAAACGTTATGGCTAAGGCGGCGATAAACATTTTCTACTACAACCACGGTAGAATCAACTATCAACCCGATAGCAATAGCTAGCCCTCCTAATGACATCAGATTAGCAGTAATTCCTTGTTGATTCATTACCATAAAAGTAATTAGCGGTGTTATTATGAGCGTCACCACTACAATCAAACTAGATCGTACATCACCTAAAAAAACGAATAAAACAAGAACTACTAAAAATATACCTTCAATTAACACTTTACTCACAGTCCACAATGCTGCATCTACCAAATTAGTCCTATCGTAATAAGGTACAATCTGTAGACCACCAGGTAGTAAACCTAGGCTGTTAATCTTGGATACTTTTTCTTTAACACGTCCAACTATTTCCTTTGCATTGCCCCCGCGTATCATCATCACAATACCAGATGCCGCTTCTGTATAGCCCCCTTTGAGTACAGTTCCTTGGCGCACTTCAGTACCAATTCTAACTTCTGCCACATCACGCACAAATATCGGTACGCCATCCTCTTCCTTGAGAACTATATTGCTAATATCTTCCAGAGTACGGATCAGACCAACACCACGTATCAAGTACCGTTCAGCATCTACTGGTAAGATACCACCGCTAGCATTTGCATTATTATTTGCAATAGCTTGATCAACCTGCCCAAGCGACAAGTTGTAATGGCGAAGTCTAACGGGGTTAACTAACACCTGGTACTGTTTAACATGGCCTCCTTGGGAGTTAATCTCTGCAACACCAGGAATTGACCGTAACATAGGACGAACCACCCAATCTTGTATAACACGTCGATCAGTTAACTCCTGCTTAGAAAGTGCTCTCTTTCCATCATCTGGATGACTGAGAGTATATTGATACACCTCTCCTAGACCGGTAGACACTGGCCCTAGTACAGGCGTAATTCCTTGTGGCATCACGCTTGCTACCTTAAGCAGCCTCTCTGTTACAAGTTGACGCGCAAAAAAAACATCAGTTTTATCAGTAAATACCAAAGTGATAATAGATAATCCGCTCTTATTTAATGAGCGCATCTCTACCAAACCTGGCAGACCTGTCATTGATATTTCCAACGGAACTGTTACCAATCGCTCGATTTCTTCTGGGCTTCGCCCAATTGCTTCTGTGGCAACTTGTACTTGTACGTTTGTTACATCCGGAAAAGCGTCAACCGATAATTGCTGTGCTGCCTGTATTCCAAAACCAATCAATATAAGTGCGATCGCTACCACAATTAAACGCTGCTTAATTGAAGCACGCACGATTAAGGCAAGCATTGATTTATTCCAGGTCAGCGCGTTTGCGCTCGTTATTTAAGTGAAAAGCCCCGTCAAGTACAATCTTCCTATCGGCAGTAAGCCCCTTAACTACCGGGCGCACATGATCTACTGTTTCCCCTAACTCTACCGGAACCAAGAGAAAATGATCATCACCCTGTGCTATAAAAATATGATCACGATTGTTCTCACGCACTACCGCCCCTTCTGGAATTACCAATTGCTTCTGTTGCACACCAGAAATATACATTCTAGCCAGCATTGCTGGTTTCAGGTTGCGTTGCTTATTTTCCACCAGTGTACGCACCATTACTGTACGAGTTTCGGGGTCAACTGTATCTGCAACAAATACAATTCGACCTATTAAACGTACATCGCCTATTGCTGGAATATATATTTCTACATGTTGATCAACTTTTACTCTTCGTGCACTCTGTTCAGGAACATCGCCCACCACCCATACTGATGACAAATCAGCTATAGTAAATAGTTGATCAGAAGGTCTTACTACTTGCCCAACGGCAACTTTACGTTCAATGACAACACCTTTCTTAGGAGCAGTGATTGCAACCGAAGGAAGAATACGTCCACGCTTTGCCAGGTCTCTCAGTGCAGAACTATTTACTCCTAATATGCGCAGTTGATCTGTTGCTGCACTTAATTCAGCACGAAAAACCTGTAATTCTGATTCACGACGCTGTAGCTCGGCTCCACCAATTACATCAGCCATTAGAAGCTGATGTGCTCTTTCAGCTGCCTTTTCAGCTAATGTAGTTTGGGAATTTGCACGTAAGAAAGCAAGCTGAGCCTTGGTCAATTCAGGGCTAGAAATGCTAGCCAATACGGAATTTGCTTGAACCTTATCGCCTAACATGGCATTTACTTCAACGATACGCCCAGTTACATTAGCACCTACACGAACGAGCGTACGCTCATCTGCTTCAACTCGACCTGGTACCCGTAAAGTATCAGCAATCTCAAGCACCACAGGAAACCCCACTTTAAGGTGTTCAGCCATTTCTGGCTTGACTTTAATGCTATATATATCTTCAGTTCGTGATCGTTTGTTCTCCTCATTTCTAGAATAGACTGTTGGCTCACTACTATCACATCCGATTACTAGAACTGCAAGGAATACGATAACTCTTTTGATCAACACATTGAGTCTCATTTGAGAACATGTTCCTTGGGATAAAGGCCACGAAGTCGATAGATTTCAGCAACAGAAGACTGGAGCTCAAAGCGTGCCTGCAATAAATCTTTTCGTACACTACGTAACACACGTTGTGCATCAAGAACATCTAGCAGCCCACGCTCACCAAAGCGATAAGCTGCCTGAGCAACGCGCAAAGCTGATTCAGCTTGATTAATAATTCCCGTTTCAAACATCTCTACTTTACGTTTTGCGATTTGCATGCGCTGCCAAGAAGACTCAAGAAGCTGGCTAATCTCAAATCGACGATACTCTAGTGTTTCTCTCACTTGCTCAGTTTCTGATACCGCTTCTGCAATTGGTCCACGACGACGATCAAATAAAGGTATCTGTAAGTTTAAACTAGCTATATTATAGGAAAATTCTGGATCTTGTAGGTGGCCAAACTTGAGCTTCAATGAAGGTAGTACTGCAGCACGTTCTTGATCAGTTCTTAAGTGAGCTCCGCTCAGTTCAGCTTTTAAACGTGTTACATCTGGATTGACAGCTTGTACTTCTTCACGAAGCTCTTCTAGTGAAGGTAATTGCTCTTGATCTAGTAAAGAAGCTTTTATCTCAAAATTTGTCTCCAATGACCCAGCGGTAAGCTTTATCAGTGCTACCCGTGCTCGGTGCGCATCTAATAACGCAGTTTCTTTGCGGCTTTTTGCAGTTAGTACCTCAGCATCTGCTTTGATCAGTTCGAAACGTGCTGTCTCACCTGTATCTACGCTCACTTTAACGCGCCGTCGTATTTCCTCCATTAGATCAAGAACACCAGATTCGACATTTGCTATTTCTTGACGCAACAAAAGTTCATATGCGCGAACTCGCAATGCTGCTGCCAAATCAGCACGCACCCGATCTAAGCTAGCTTGGCTTGCTTCCACGCCTGCTTCAGCTGAACCGATACGGGCGATTCGAAGAAATGGATTTTCAATACTTTGGCTGATGTACCCTCCATAACTATTTCCAGTTATTGGCCCAATTGCCCTCGCACTATTATGCCCTCCCTGAAATTCTATTTCCGGATTTGGGTATGCTCCAGCGCTGATTACACCTGCCTCAGCTGCTTCCACCTTAGATTGTGCGGCCTGAACTAATCCGTTAGCCTCTAACCCAAGATGTTGTAGTTCTAAAATGGTAAGGGCTGTGGAAGTAACTGTTCCAATCTCTGAATCAGACTCATCTGCTATCGAAGATGTAAGAAACAGGAAAAGAAGAGTCAGTCCTAGCAAAGCACGACAAGGAAATACTATTTGTACGTGTCTACCTTTCATGTTTTGGGAAATATGATGGTGGTATGACTATGACTGAGTATCATCAACATAAACAAGCAGAAAATCTACAGTTATAGTTTAAGAATCTTATAGCGTCTGGAATAGCCCTCTAAATAAGCCTACTTAACGTATCATAAGAAAAATTCTTACAGGTAGATTCTCACATAGTGAAAATAGTAGATATTAGCATACCCTTATAGTGCCTGGTCTGATAGATCCGCTCACTTTACACCGTCAAAAGCAACAATTCATTAAGTCTTTTGACAAATGCAGCCGGATCTTCTAATTGCCCCCCCTCAGCAAGAAGCGCCTGGTCAAACAAAATATAACTCCAATCAGAAAAACGCTCCTCTTCGTGTTTCAATCTTTGTACCATTGGATGATGAGGGTTTATTTCAAGTATTGGTTTTGTATGGTTCACTTTCTGTCCTGCTGATTTCAACAAACGTTCCAAATTACCGCCCATATCGTTACTTTCCGCAACCAAGCATGCTGGAGATTCTGTCAGGCGTAAAGTAATACGGACTTCCTTGACGTGTGTATCGAGAACAACTTTGATTTTATCGGTAAGTTCCTTGTATTCATTTGCTTCTTTTTCCTGCTCTTTTTTCTCTTCTTCATTTTCAAGGTTACCTAGATCAAGATTGCCCTTTGCTATAGACTGCAGTGATTTCCCATCAAATTCTGTTAGATTTGCTGCAAGCCACTCATCTACACGCTCAAACAATAGTATTACCTCGATACCTTTCTTATGAAAGACTTCCAGATGCGGGCTACTTCTAGCTGCTTTGAGGCTATCGGCAGTCACATAATATATTTTTTCTTGGCCCTCTTTCATGCGACTGATGTAATCACTCAATGAAACTGTTTGTTCTTCACCATCAGTATGTGTAGAAACAAAGCGTAATAGTTTAGCAATACGTTCTCTGTTAGCGTAGTCTTCACCAACACCCTCTTTAAGTACCTGTCCAAATTCTTTCCAAAAAGTTTGATATTTTTCCTTATCGCTGTCCTGCTCACTTTGATTTAACTGCTCAAGCAATCCCAATACTTTCTTCACAGAACCAGAACGTATTGACTCAATATCCTTAGACTCCTGTAATATCTCACGTGAAACATTCAGCGGGAGATCATTAGAGTCTATTACACCCCGTACAAAACGAAGATAATTAGGTAATAATTGCTCTGCATCATCCATAATAAATACACGTTGCACATAAAGCTTTATTCCATGACGATGCTCCCTATCAAACATATCAAATGGGGCATGCGATGGAATATAAAGCAACTGGGTATACTCATGTTTCCCCTCAACTTTCGTATGAACATAGGTTAATGGGGGCTCTGGATCATGTGCCACATGCTTATAGAATTCTTCATATTGCTCTAATGTGATTTCATTCTTTGGGCGCGCCCACAAAGCGCTTGCCTGGTTAATAGTCTCGTCTTCATCTGTAATTATGTTTTCATTCTTTTCCTCCGACCATTCCTCTTTTTTTATTACAATGGGTAGTGGAATATGGTCTGAGTATTTCCGAATAATAGATCGCAACCGCCATCCATTAAGTAAATCATCTTCGCCTTCTCGTAGATGCAAAGTAACATCTGTCCCACGGCCTTTTTTTTCTATAACCTCTAACGTATAATCCCCTTCACCACTAGACTCCCAGCGTACGCCATGTTCAGAAGTTAGCCCGGCACGACGCGTAACGAGTGTTACCTTGTCAGCAACAATAAAGGCTGAATAAAAACCAACTCCAAACTCACCAATCAAATGTGCGTCCTTGGTTTGATCGCCAGTTAAAGTACTAAAAAATTCTCGGGTACCAGACTTGGCAATGGTGCCTATGTGATCAATTACTTCTTGTCTCGACATTCCGATACCATTATCTGAAATAGTAATAGTACGTTCCTTAAGGTCATAACTCACCCGAATTTTTAGGTCTGAATCAGTTTCATATAGCGCGCTGTCTGTTAGTGCCTCAAAGCGTAATTTGTCAGCGGCATCAGATGAATTTGAAATCAATTCTCGTAGAAATATTTCTTTGTTGCTATACAGAGAATGGATCATAAGTTTTAAAAGCTGTTTAACTTCAGTCTGAAAACTTAGATGTTCTTTGGTAGCTGCTGCTTCCATAGTTAAATCTCCTTGAAAAAAAGCAGTAAAATTATGGGGTCAAATTAGAAAATTTCAAGTAGTTTACTCCACAAAAATTTATGGAGTAAACTAGTGTATATTTTGCGTGTATGTTTATTTCCTACTGGATAGCATAGACACACAATGCCATGAGTGTTTGTGGAAAAATACCAAAAACAAGTACCGCGATACCATTAGCACTTATTAACAGCTCTACATCTCCATGTGGTGAAATAGGAGCATGGCATTCTGGTTCATCAAAATACATTAGTTTTACGATACGTAAATAGTAAAAAGCACCAATTAAGGAAAAAACTACTGCTATTACAGCTAGCCATATATACCCCGCGCTAATTGTTGCCTGTAATACCGATAGCTTAGCGTAAAATCCAACCGTGGGCGGAACCCCTGCTAGTGAAAACATAAATAGCAAAGTAATGAAAGCATACCAAGGATTACGTCGGTTAAGTCCTTTAAAATCATCAAGCTTCTCGACTTCAAACTCTTCGCGTGACAGCAACATGATCATTCCAAATATACCTAGAGTCATTATTACATAGACCACTACATAAAACATTGACGAGCTGTATCCATTCCCATTTCCACCTATGAAGCCAAGTAACATAAAGCCCATATGCGAGATAGTGGAATATGCAAGCATACGTTTAATGTTTGTTTGAGCAATTGCAGCAAGATTTCCTACCGCCATAGATAGTACTGCAAGAATAATGAGCATCCCCTGCCAATCCGCTACCATTCCCTCCAATCCATCTACCAATATACGTATGACAAAGCCAAATGCAGCTAGCTTAGGTGCCGAACCAATAAATAATACTACCGCTGTAGGTGCGCCTTGATAAACATCAGGTACCCACATATGAAACGGCACTACGCTCAGCTTGAAGCCAATACCAGCAATAATAAATACTAGCCCCACTACAAGCACAGTAGGATTCGCAACACCACCGTGTATAACTTCAGTAACGCGAGCTACATCTAGAGAACCTGTAATACCATAAATTAATGACATACCATATAGCAGAAAACCAGAAGCTAACGCCCCTAGTACGAAAAATTTCATAGCTGCTTCTGTTGCCGCCACTGAATCGCGTTGTAACGCTACCATAGCGTAAAGTGACAAAGACAAAAGTTCCAATCCCAGGTAAAGAGTGAGAAAATTGCTTGCAGATATCATTACCATCATTCCAAGCGTTGCAAACAAAACCAAACTAAAAAACTCTCCACTAAACATTTGACGCATAGCAATATATTTATGTGAATACACAAGAAATATTGACACTGTAATATATGTCATCATCTTTAATACATCAGCCAGAGAATCATCTACAAACATGCCAGAAAAGGTATAAACCACCTCAGGAATAGAAGTAACAAAAGTGATTAAGGCACAGCCAAACAGTGCAAGCTGTGCTAATAAATAAGAAACATAGGGCATTTTATTTCCTACCATAAGCTCGGCTAACAAAACCACACACACCATAACCAGAAGAAATATTTCCGGATATGCTGGAGCTAGATTAGGTAATAAGAAATTCATTTATCTACTTCAAATAGAGACAAAACTAATTTTTGTTAAATCTACAATTTACCTTGTGCAAAGTGAATTAATAAATCATCTACTGTGACATGCATTAATTCCGTCAATGGCAGCGGATAAACTCCTAACCATAGCACTGCTATTGCTAGAATTGTCAATACAATAATTTCCCGTGTAGTAATGTCAGTCAACCCTTCAACTCCTGGGCTTACCACTGTCCCAAACACTACACGCTTGTACATCCACAATGTATATCCTGCGCCAAATATTAGTGTCGTAGCAGCAAAAAACGCATACCAAAAATTTACCTTTATTGCTGCCATGATTACCATAAATTCTCCGACGAAACCACTGGTACCAGGTAAACCAGCATTCGCCATTGCAAACAACATGAAGAATGAAGCAAATATAGGCATTTTGTTAACCACGCCGCCATAGTCAGAAATCTGACGAGAGTGTAGTCGATCGTACATCACCCCCACGCAAAGAAACATCGCGCCAGAAATAAAGCCATGCGAAATCATTTGCACCATAGCGCCCTCTATTCCATAGGCATTAAATAAAAAGAACCCGAGTGTGACAAAACCCATATGAGATACTGATGAATAAGCAATAAGTTTCTTCATATCTGCCTGTACAAGTGCAACTAGTCCAATATATACAACCGCGATTAACGATAATCCTATCATCATTCCGGATAGATACTGACTGGCATCCGGCACAATTGGCAAAGAAAATCGTAAAAAACCATAACCCCCTAACTTTAACAATATAGCTGCCAATACTACTGAGCCACCTGTGGGCGCTTCTACATGTGCATCTGGCAACCAAGTATGTACCGGCCACATCGGCACCTTTACAGCGAACGCAATCAGAAAAGCAATGAAAATTAGTATTTGTGGAGCTAGCGGTAACGGCAACTTGTGAAAATCAAGTATTGAAAAACTACCTCCAGAAATATTATAGAGATAAATAAATGCCACTAGCATCAGTAGAGAACCCATAAGTGTATAAAGAAAAAATTTGATCGCTGCATATACACGATTTGGGCCGCCCCAAACACCAATAATAAGAAACATAGGAATTAATGATGCTTCCCAGAATACGTAAAACAGGATTGCATCAAGTGATGAAAAGACACCATTGACAATTCCAGACATGACAAGAAATGCGCCTAAATATTGTGATACTCTGGTTTTTATGACTTGCCATCCAGCAATTACTACCAGCGGAGTAATGAAACAGTTTAATAGGATTAATGGCATGGAAATGCCATCTACTCCCAAATGATAGTGAACGTTAAATCTTTCAATCCAAACATGGTATTCAACAAATTGCATACCAGCTATGATTGAGTCAAATTGGAAATACAAAGGTACTGCTACTAATAAACTTAATATCGATCCAGCGAGTGCTAACCATCTTGCTATCGGTGCATTTTGATCACCGCCAGTTGCAAGTACTACAATACCAATTAAAATTGGTAACCAGATAATCAGACTTAACAGTGGGAAACCAAACAGCATGTTTATTCCGTTTCTTATTAGTATGTAGTTTATAGATAAAGTAAATATTGGTGCTTTCTAAACTACTGTACTTTGCTTATGCTCGGTACAGCCACAAACTTATTAACACAAATACACCGACGATCATGGTAAAAGCGTAGTGATAGATATACCCTGACTGGAAGCGACGCACCAACATAGAAGCCCAGACAACCACCCGTGCCGCACCATTTACAAAGAATCCGTCAATAATCTTGACCTCACCAAACTTCCATAATCCTTGACCCAAAGCACGAGCTCCGCCGGCAAATAGCCATGAATACAATTCGTCTATGTAGTATTTGTGATCTAATAAGTTATAAAATGGTCTAAAAATCTGTGTCATTTTTCCTGGCAAATTAGTATTCACCATATAAAAATACCAAGCAGTAAAAATCCCACTCAATAAAAACCAAAATGGCAAAGTTGTAACCGAATGAACTACCATTCCCCATACACCATGAAACTGTGCTGCCATTTTTACAATTGCTTCATGTTGTAATCCGATCTGTATTGCGCTACCGAAATAATCCCCAAATAATATTGATTCAATTAGCCAGCCTGCGCCAATAGCAGGTATTACTAGAATGATAAGCGGTAAAGTAACTACCCATGGCGACTCATGTATATGCTCCTTAGTATGCTGATCCATACGTGGGCTGCCATGAAAAGTCATAAATAGCATGCGAAAAGTATAAAAAGCCGTAACAAACACTGTTATTAGTACACATAAATATGCAAAATTTGCGCCAGGTAAGTCAACAAAATGTACAGCTTCAATAATTGCTTCCTTAGAGAAAAAACCAGAAAGTCCAGGCGTTCCAGCATTTGCTAATGCAGCAATAAACATAGTCCAATAAGTAATAGGCATATATTTTTTAAGGCCGCCCATTTTTCGCATATCTTGTTCATGATGCATTGCAATGATCACTGACCCCGCTCCTAGAAACAATACCGCCTTAAAAAATGCATGTGTCATGAGGTGAAATATTGCCGCCGAATAAACAGATGCTCCTAACGCAACTGTCATGTAACCTAATTGTGATAAAGTTGAATATGCCACTACGCGTTTTATGTCATTTTGGACAATAGCTACCAATGCCATAAACAAAGTAGTAATACCGCCAATCACCAACATAACTGATAATGCTGTATCAGATAGTTCAAACAAAGGTGACATGCGGGCTACCATGAAAATACCAGCCGTTACCATGGTTGCTGCATGAATTAAAGCTGAAATTGGTGTTGGCCCTTCCATTGAATCGGGCAGCCATACATGTAACGGAAACTGTGCAGACTTGCCCATAGCGCCGACAAATAGAAAAATACACGTTACCGACATTAACATCCATGGAAAGCCAGGAACAATTTCTATGGTCTGATTTGCTAGACTGGGAGCCTGAGAAAATACGGTCGCATAATCCAGCGTCCCGAAATACATTAAAACTATTCCAATTCCAAGAAGAAAACCAAAATCTCCGACACGATTGACCAAGAAAGCTTTCAAATTTGCATAAATTGCCGTTGGACGGGTATACCAAAAACCAATCAGCAAGTAAGATACCAATCCCACTGCTTCCCAACCAAAGAAAAGTTGAAGAAAGTTATTTGCCATCACTAGCATCAGCATTGAGAAGGTAAACAGTGAGATATAACTAAAAAAACGCTGGTAGCCAGGATCCCCCTGCATGTAACCTATGGTGTAGATATGAACCATAAGAGATACAAAACTCACCACTACCATCATTGTGGCTGATAATTGGTCAATTAGAAATCCAATCTCAAAGTGAGTAACACCTGAAGTCATCCAAGTATAAACACTGCCGTTATATATATTCCCCTTCAAAACATCCATAAAAACAGCAATGGATGCAGCGAAGCATACAAACATTAGTGCAATAGTGATACGATGACTCCAGACTGTACCAATCAGACGACCAAACAGCCCTGCAATAAGCGCTCCCACTAGCGGAGCCATCGGAACTAATAAATAAAGATTCTGTATTTCGATCATTGAATTTTGTATTTAATTATTGACACTTTCTTGTTTTCATCAACATGGAATTTATCCCTTGAGCTTGTCTAGATCATCTACATTTATGGTGCGTAAATTTCGAAATAACACTACTAATATCGCAAGTCCAATAGCAGCCTCAGCTGCTGCAACCGTTAGAATAAAAAATACAAAAATCTGCCCTGATATATCCTGTAGATAATGTGAAAACGCTACGAAATTCATATTCACCGCTAATAACATTAGTTCAATCGCCATCAACAGAATAATCACATTCTTCCTGTTAAGAAAAATACCGACAATTCCGATAGCGAATAAAACAGCGCCAAGCACTAAGTAATGGGACAACGATATCAAGTGGGCACCCCTAATTTGAACAGCACAAAACAATAACTACAAAATTTTATTATTCTTTCTTCTCAGACGGCATCGAAACTATTCGTACTCGATCCTTTCTTTTTACTGCTACCTGCTGGGCTGGGTCTAGAAATGTGCTGCCTGAACGATGCCGCAAAGTTAAAGCAATTGCAGCTACCATTGCAACTAAGAGTATTACCGCTGCTAATTCAAACGCATAAACATATTCTGTGTAGATCAAGCGACCCAACTCCTTTGTGTTACTATAATCGGGAGCATTTGGCTGTGGTACGGGCATCCGATCAATACTAAAACTCTTATTCATCAGAACCATTGCTACTTCTGCAGCCAATACCAGAGCTAAGAATGAACCAAATGGAAACCATTTCCAGAAACCTTCCCGTAGACGATCAAGATTAATATCAAGCATCATCACTACAAATAGAAAAAGTACCATTACTGCCCCAACGTATACCAACACTAATGTAATTGCTAAGAACTCTGCGCCTAGCAACAACCATAATCCCGCAGAAGTAAAGAATGCCAAGACTAGAAGTAATACTGCATGCACTGGGTTCCGAGATGTAATTACACCTAGCGCAGAAAGCACAAGTATAGAAGAAAAAAAATAAAAACTTAGTTCAGGAAAACTCATATATGCCTAATAACAAATCACCGATAACTTGCATCCGTTTCTCTATCTTTTGCTATCTGCTCTTCATACCTATCTCCTACTGCCAAGAGCATATCCTTAGTGTAGATTAAGTCACCTCGTTTCTCACCGTGATACTCGAGAATATGTGTTTCTACGATGGAATCTACTGGACATGATTCCTCACAAAAACCACAAAATATGCACTTGGTAAGGTCAATGTCATAACGAGTAGTCCGGCGAGTGCCATCATCACGTTGCTCAGAATCAATGGTAATTGCCAGCGCTGGACATACTGCTTCACATAACTTACAGGCAATACAACGTTCCTCTCCGTTTGGATACCGACGCAGCGCATGTAAACCACGAAAGCGAGGTGATTGTGGTGTCTTCTCTTCAGGAAAATGTACTGTTATTTTTCGTGCAAATAAATATCGTCCGGTAAGCATCATGCCTTTTACCAATTCAAATAACAGAAAAGTTCTAAAAAAATCCTTAATACGATTCACCAATTTCTCCTATCCTAATGAAACCACAAATTCAGTGGAAACATACCTAAGACTGATGATGGTAACTGCATTACGCCACCTAGAAAAGCAATCCATACTAGCGTAATAGGTATGAATACTTTCCATCCCAGACGCATAATCTGATCATAACGATAACGTGGAAAAGTTGCACGAAACCAAAGAAAACAAAATAGTAAGAATGCAATTTTTAATAGCAGCCAGATAAAACCAGGAATTAGAGTAAATGGCGCAATGTTAAATGGGGGCAACCAACCACCTAAAAACATTAGACTAGCTAGTGTCGCTACTAAAATCATGTTTGCATACTCTGCCAAGAAAAATACAGTAAAAGCCATACCAGAATACTCTACATGGAAGCCAGCAACTATTTCTGACTCGCCCTCAGCTACATCAAATGGAGCACGGTTTGTCTCTGCTACACCAGAAATGAAATAAACAAGAAACATGGGAAACAATGGAATTAAATACCAGTTAAATAAACTTCCACCTTGTTGTCCTCTAACAATATCACCTAAATTTAGGCTCTGGGACATCATCAATACACATACCAATGCAAATCCCATTGCAAGCTCATACGAGACAACCTGAGCGGCTGTCCGCATAGTGCCAAGAAAAGCATATTTTGAATTAGATGCCCATCCTGCAATGATGACGCCATAAACGCCCATAGACGTCATTGCTAGGATGTAAAGTAACCCGGCATTAATGTCAGCTAAAACCATTTCTGAAGAAAATGGAACTACTGCCCATGCAGCCAATGCTGGGGCAATAGTCAAAATTGGCCCTAGCACGAATAGAAATTTATTGGCACCACTTGGTACAATAATTTCTTTCATCAATGCCTTGACCGCATCCGCAATAGGTTGACCCCATCCAGCTAACCAGGGGATACCAAAAAAAGTTACCCGATTAGGTCCGACACGAATCTGCATGGAAGCAATAATTTTACGTTCTGCAAATGTAAGATAAGCCACTCCCAGCAACAATGGGAGTACAATTGCGAATATTAAAAGCAAGTTCTTGGTGAGCAAGAAAAGCATTGGCCCCCACTCTGCTCCAAAAAACTGCCCAAATAATTGTTGTGCGTATACCATCAATGAACCTTGGTCTTTGCTGTCACAATTTTTTTACTGTAATCTCACCAAACATATCACCCAGTTTTGCTGTCAGTGGATGCGCAGAAATTAAACGAATACAGTTTGTTGGAAGTTTGTCATCACAGTCAACACTCATACATGCTTCACCCTCCCCCTGCTTTAGCTCCACCTTGTCTCCTACATTTATACCCAGCTTCTCTAATAACTCACTTGACATCCACGCTACTGGTTCGTCTGCATCACGAGTGAGCTGTAATGATTCTGCACGGCGTACAATGGGATCAGCTTGATAAATCGGTACCTCACCAATCCGTTGGATTTCATCACTTTCCTGCCTTAACTCCTTTAGTGTGATGTTCCCCAAATTATTATTTAGAAGCTTACAAATGTCGCTTGCTGAAGGAATTGCCTCCGAAAAAACATGTTCTGATGTTTCAAAATCAAACCCTTCAAGTTGTAGAAGGTTGCCTAATACCCTCAAAATTTTCCATGCTGGACGCGTATCGCCTAACGGAGTTACAACCCCATTAAAGTTTTGGGCACGACCTTCAGTATTAATAAAAGTACCAGAAGTTTCAGTAAATGGAGCAATTGGAAGTATCACATCAGCATAATCTACGGATGTAGATGAATTTAGCTTATATGCACTCATCACAACAACTAATTCTGCTGCATCTAATGTTTTCATTGCATCTTGAGGATTATAGGTATCAAGTTCTGGCTCAAGATTTAACAATACGTAGGCTTTACATGGTGCAGTAGTAGATGCTCCTCTATTCATTCCCAACATTTGTGACGCATTGTATCCACTTTCTAATGATGCTCCTGAGGAATTATTTATAGGTACTGCACCTGCAATGTAAGCTCCAACACTATTTGCAGCTTCACCTAACACTCCAAAATTTGAATCTGAAATTTGTGCTATGTACTGTGCCAATACATGGATATCAGAGTAATGCGGGTGATGCTGAGTCAAATTACCAAGAAAAACTGAAGCCGGTTCATTTTTGATAAGACTGACCGCAATCGAACGTGCAGTATCAGTTACATTTTCAACTTTCCCTACCACATATTTCACGGGATCCGGAGGCTCAATACCTTTTAACCCAACCATTGCTTTCAAAACTTGAGCAAGCATTAAAACTATTTCTGATGGAGAAATAATTGCTTCATTAGAAACTTTTGTGAGTAAATCGTCGCCTATAGGGTTTATAAGATTTAGTTCCGCTCCTCGTTTCACTGCACTTCGTAAACGCTGCGCGAGGAGAGGATGATCCTTACGCAAATTGCTCCCCACAACTAGGACTGATTTCAGTTCCGAAATGTCGGCAATACACATTCCTAACCAAGGCGCGCCTTGTAAACGACTATCAGCATCAAAATTAGATTGGCGTAACCGATGATCTATATTATTGCTGCCTAGTCCTCGTATAAGTTTTTGTAATAAATATAGTTCTTCTAGGGTACTATGAGGAGAAGTTAATGCACCAATACTCGATGCACCATATTTTTCTTGTACCATTTTCAACCCATTAGCAACAAATTCAAGCGCAGTTTTCCAATCACACTCCTGCCACTGTCCATCACGCTTAATCATAGGTGCGGTTAAACGGTCTTCAGAATTAAGCCCCTCGTAGGAAAAACGGTCTTTGTCTGACAACCAGCACTCGTTGATCTCCTCATTATCACGAGGTAATACACGCATTACACGATTTTGTTTCACTTGTACTACCAGATTAGTGCCGAGACCACAATGAGGACTTATAGATTTTCTACGAGCCAGCTCCCAAGTACGTGCGGAGTATCTAAAGGGTTTGCTTACAAGCGCGCCAACAGGACAAAGATCAATCATGTTGCCAGAGATCTCTGAGTCCACTGTACTTCCTACAAACGACAGGATTTCTGCATGCTCACCACGACCAGCCATGCCTAGTTCCATAATACCAGCAATTTCCTGACCGAAACGTACGCAACGTGTGCAATGGATACAACGAGTCATATCCGTTGAAATAAGCGAACCAAGATTTTTATTCGCTACTACCCGCTTCGATTCTGTATACCGAGATTCACTTGCCCCATAACCGACCGCTAGATCCTGCAACTGGCATTCTCCCCCCTGATCACAAATTGGACAATCCAACGGATGATTAATAAGCAGAAACTCCATCACTCCTTTCTGCGCGGTAATTGCCTGTTCACTGTGTGATGACACCTTCATACCTTCTACTGCAAATGTTGCGCAAGCAGGTAAGGGCTTAGGTGCCTTTTCCACCTGCACTAAGCACATACGACAGTTTGCAGCAATAGACAATTTCTTGTGATAGCAAAAATGAGGAATGTATATTCCTAATTGATTGGCGCCATCCATGACGGTCCCACCCTTTGGTACCGATACCTGTTTACCATCAATCTCAATATTTATCATTAGACAAAACTTTTTAGATTAAATATATAATTAGAAACAAAAGTATGTGGCGCTTTTTACTCTCGTCATTTTATTTGTATATATAAATACAAGTTCTACACCATACATTTTTTGTGTTCAATATGGTGCTCAAACTCATCACGAAAATGCTCTATCATGGCGCGCACCGGCATGGCTGCAGCATCACCCAGCGCACAAATTGTGCGCCCCTGAATATTGTCGGCAACGTTGTTGAGAAGATCCAGATCTTCTTTTTGCCCTTTACCAGTTTCGATACGGTGTATCACACGATAGAGCCAACCAGTACCTTCACGACAAGGTGTGCACTGACCACAGGATTCTTCGAAATAAAAATATGCTAACCGTTCTAAGGCTCTCACCATACAGGTGGTATCATCCATAATAATGACAGCTCCCGAGCCCAGCATAGACCCTGCTTTAGCAATTGAATCAAAATCCATGTCAGTTTGCATCATGATATCGCCAGGTAATACGGGCATGGAAGATCCGCCGGGAATGCATCCTTTTAGCTTTCTTCCGCCACGCATACCACCGGCCATCTCTAATAGCTTTGCAAAGGGGGTTCCCATAGGTATTTCATAATTTCCCGGCTTGTTGACATGCCCAGATACTGAAAAAATCTTAGTCCCACCGTTGTTGGGCTTACCAATCTGTAAATATTCTTCTCCGCTGTTCCGAATAATCCAAGGTACCGCCGCAAAAGTCTCAGTATTATTAATAGTAGTTGGTTTACCATAAAGTCCAAAACTTGCAGGAAACGGAGGCTTAAAACGTGGCTGCCCTTTCTTTCCTTCGAGTGACTCCAATAATGCAGTTTCTTCGCCGCATATATAAGCCCCATAGCCGTGATGATTATATAGCTGGAAACTGAAATCAGAGCCCAATATATTGTCACCCAATAAACCTGCAGAGCGAGCTTCCTCTACTGCCTCTTCCATACGCACGTATGTGTCCCAAATCTCTCCATGAACGTAATTGTAACCAGTCCTAATGCCCATTGCGTACGCTGCAATTGCCATCCCTTCTATTAGAATATGTGGATTGTGATGCATAATATCGCGGTCCTTGAACGTACCTGGCTCGCCTTCATCTGAATTACACACCAAGTATTTGTCTCCTTCATACTCTTTAGGCATAAAGCTCCATTTCAATCCGGTTGGAAAACCTGCTCCACCCCGTCCACGTAGTGCTGATTTTTTTACCTCATCAATAATCTTATCTGGTGAAATTTTTTCAGTTAAGATCTTCCTCAGCGCAGCATACCCCTCCCGCTTCTCGTAATGACTCAATCGCCAGTTTTCGGGATCAGAAGGATTAACTCCTGAGAGTAATATTCCAGGTTGCAGTATTTGAGTTTGCTGCATCATTTACTCAGTTCCTCTAGCAATTGATCAATCTTCTCTCTAGACATAAAACTACACATACGTTTGTTATTGACTAGTAACACTGGCGCATCACCACATGCACCCATACACTCTCCTTCTTTAAGTGTAAATTTTGAATCGGTCGTAGTCTGGTTAAAACCAATACCTAATCTTTGTTTTAAATATGTAGCAGCATCAGTCCCACCAGACAATCCACAAGGCAAATTAGTACAAATAGTAAGCTTGTACTTTCCTAATGGTTGCAAGTTATACATATTGTAAAAAGTCGCCACCTCATATACCGAAATTGGCGGCATCCCCAAATATTGGGCAATAAAATCCATCGTCTCGTTAGACAACCAGCCTTTCTCGTCCTGTGCTATAGCAAGCGCTGACATCACTGCAGATTGTTTTTGGTCAACAGGATACTTTTCAATTTCACAATCTATTTTTTTTAGTGATGAAGCGCTTAACATATCAATTGGCAACATATATTCATAATACTATCTATCTATTTCACCAAATACTATGTCCTGTGTACCAATAATTGCTACTACGTCAGCAATCATATGGCCACGTGACATTTCATCTAATGCTGCTAAATGAGAGAATCCAGGAGCTCGTATTTTTAAACGATAAGGCATATTTGCACCATCCGATATTAGATAAATACCAAACTCACCCTTGGGGTGCTCAACTGCTGCATAAGTTTCAGCTGGAGGCACATGAAAACCTTCTGTAAAAAGTTTGAAATGATGAATTAATTCTTCCATATTCTGCTTCATCTCTACGCGAGAAGGAGGTGCAATTTTGTGATTATCAGTTATTACTGGACCAGGATTCTTGCGTAACCATTCAACACAGTGTTTAATAATACGATTTGACTGACGAAACTCTTCCATACGCACCAAATAACGATCATAGCAATCGCCGTTGACACCTACTGGAATGTCAAAATCAATTTGATCATAAACTTCGTATGGTTGCTTTTTACGTAAATCCCATTCTACGCCTGAACCACGCAGCATCGGTCCTGTAAATCCTAGAGCCATGGCTCGTTCTGGAGAAACTACCCCGATTCCAACTAAACGCTGCTTCCAAATACGATTATCTGTTAGTAGGGTTTCATACTCATCCACATAAGTGGGAAAGCGATCAGTAAAATCTTCAATAAAATCTAACAATGAACCCTGACGGTTCTCGTTAAGTGATTTGGTTTCTTTTTCGTTGTGAATCTTAGATGGTTTATATTGCGGCATTGAACCCGGCAAGTCCCGATAAACCCCACCTGGACGATAATAAGCCGCATGCATCCTTGCACCAGACACCGCCTCGTAACAATCCATTAAATCCTCGCGTTCGCGAAAGGCATACAGAAACACTGTCATTGCACCCACATCCAGTGCATGCGCCCCTAACCATAATAAGTGATTGAGTATGCGAGTAATTTCGTCGAACATTACACGAATGTATTGTGCGCGTACCGGCACCTCAAGCTGAAGTAATTTCTCTATGGCCATTACATAGGCATGTTCATTTGCCATCATCGAAACGTAATCTAGTCGATCCATGTAAGGTACCGATTGGATATATGGCTTATTTTCAGCCAATTTCTCGGTTGCACGATGTAACAACCCAATATGGGGATCGGCTCGTTGTACTACTTCACCGTCCAGCTCCAGTACTAGGCGTAAAACACCATGCGCCGCTGGATGCTGTGGTCCAAAATTCATGGTGTAGTTACGTATCTCAGCCATGTTTAGCTATATATCCACACAATAACTTCATTTATTCCCCCCATAACCCTCTTCACGGATCACACGAGGTGTAATCTCGCGCGGCTCTATACTCACTGGCTGATATATCACTCTTTTCTGGTCTGGGTCATAGCGCATTTCAACATTTCCAGTTAAAGGAAAATCCTTTCGAAATGGATTTCCAATAAAACCATAATCTGTAAGAATGCGCCGTAAGTCTGGATGCCCAGTAAAAACAATTCCGAAAAGATCAAATACCTCTCGTTCATACCAGTTTGCTACCGGCCATATTCCAATAACTGAATCTAGCACGGGAAATTCATTGCTCTTAGCAAATGTTTTAATTCGTATTCTGTAATTATGTCTAATAGAAAGTAAATGATAAGCTACTGCAAAGCGTCTAGACTCAATACTACCTTCTGTGACTGATTCGATTCCATAGGACAAATAGTCGATCCCACACAAGTCAACAAGAACCTCAAAACTTAACTCTGAACTATCTCGCAAAGTTTCCATTACCCATATTAATTCAGTTGGAGCTACCTCAATAGTAAATTCACCAAATTTCTCATTTATGCTTACAATCTTATTAGTAAGTACATTTTTCAAACAAGGGGAGAGCGTTTCCAAGCGAGAGGAGGACATAATATTGCCTTAGCGGGCGATGGTATTGGTGCGTTTAATCTTATTTTGCAGCTGTATAATCCCATATAGCAGAGCTTCTGCTGTTGGTGGGCAACCTGGCACATAGATGTCCACAGGCACTATACGATCGCACCCACGTACCACTGAATAGGAATAGTGATAATAACCACCACCATTAGCACAAGATCCCATAGAAATTACCCATCGAGGTTCAGCCATCTGATCATACACCTTGCGTAATGCGGGTGCCATTTTATTACACAAGGTGCCAGCTACAATCATTACATCTGATTGACGAGGGCTAGGGCGAAAGACAACTCCAAAACGGTCTAGATCATAGCGCGACGCACCAGCTTGCATCATTTCTACTGCACAGCATGCAAGTCCAAAAGTCATCGGCCACATAGAGCCAGTCCGCCCCCAATTAATAACATTATCCAAACTAGTGGTAACAAAACCTTTTTCTAATACGCCTTCAATACTCATAATATTAGTCCCACTCCAATGCCCCCTTCATCCATTCATATATAAAACCTATGATGAGAATGCTAAGAAATATCATCATTGAAACAAAACCAAATAAGCCTATCTCATTTAGTACAACTGCCCATGGAAATAAAAATGCAATCTCTAAATCAAAAAGGATAAATAAAATAGCCACTAAATAATAACGAACATCAAATTTCATACGTGCGTCCTCGAAAGCTTCAAAACCACATTCATAGGGTGAAAGTTTTTCACTGTCAGGACGACTAGGACTAAGTAGCCAACCAAATGCCATTGCTAGCGTACCTACCGCAAGCCCAACAAAAATAAATAATATAATTGAAAAATAATTTTCTAGCATTCCTGTAACCTAAATTTAAGATAAGAAAATTATACCCGTTAAATTTACATCTGTTTTATATGGAATGCCATCCTTATTATTGGTGCCGACGGCGAGACTCGAACTCGCACAGCTTTCGCTACCGCCCCCTCAAGACGGCGTGTATACCAATTTCACCACGTCGGCAGCTTAACTTGGGATCCGAGTATAAAACTAATATTCTTATATAATGTTATTTATCATATAGTTAAGATACACTTAATTAAATTACTGTGGTATCTCCCCTGCCTTAGAGGTCTCATTGTCTAAAGGGGTCTGGGGCAAAGGAACAGAAGGAGGCTCTACTGGAACTGACGATTGGGTAGGCGCTACGCTATCCATAACACCTTTATCTTCCAGTTTGTTGCCCGAAAAATACGTAAGACCGAGTGTAGAAACAAAAAATATTGCAGCGAGAACACCCGTTGTTCTACTCAGAAAATTTGCAGAGCCACTAGCTCCGAATAAACTTCCAGACGAACCGCTACCAAAGGCCGCGCCCATGTCAGCTCCTTTACCGTGTTGTAGCAAAACGAGTACAATCACGCTAATAGCTGAGAGTACGTTTACAACCCATATGAATGTCTCCAATTTCTACTCCAAAATAGTTAATTTTGTGCCGCAAGACAAATAGAAATAAATTCGTCTGCAACTAACGACGCACCTCCAATTAATCCGCCATCAATATCTGGCATAGTAAACAACTCTCCTGCATTACTTGCCTTCACGCTACCCCCATACAAAATCTGCAACTCTGTGGCAATCTTAATATTGTGACTTGCAACCCTATTACGGATAAAAACATGTACTTCCTGGGCTTGCTGAGGCGTTGCAGTTTTACCCGTCCCAATAGCCCATATTGGCTCATAAGCTAACACTGATCTAGCTAGCGCATCAACGCCTACTAGCTCAATCACAGCATCTAATTGCTCCCCAACTACCTTCTCTGTAATACCCGCCTCACGCTGTTCAAGAGTTTCACCAATACACAAAATAGGTATCAAATCAGTGTCTTGTGCAACCTTAAACTTTAAAGCAACAGTGCGACTGTCTTCACCATATAAGGTACGCCTTTCTGAGTGACCAACAATTACATATTTACAGCAAAAATCAGTGAGCATGGTACTTGAAACTTCTCCAGTATACGCTCCTTTATCATGCTGACTAATATTCTGGGCACCCCAAGAAACATGGGTATTTTTTAAAATTGTCTGAACTTGTGACAAATAAGGGTAAGGAACACAAACTGCACAAGACGCATTCTGTATCCCGGCTGTCCCAGTAACAATCCTATCTAGCAAGTCTCGATTCTGCTCAATTCCGCCATGCATTTTCCAGTTGCCTGCAACCAGTTTTAATCGCATAGCCATCCTTCCTCAAAAGCCTAGAATGTTACCTGTGAATAGATATGGGGTCAATCATAGGAAAACTAATAAATGTGGCTAGAATAAAAGCATAGAAGCAACTGAAGAAAGAAAAACTATTGGTTCTTATACCCTAAAAGGCTCTAGTCCAGATTTCTACTGTATAAAATACCAGCTTGTATCTAAGAAGGACAATAATGAAAACTAATTTATATTAAGTTTATGATTTGCTGAAAACCTTATTTTTCGAATTTTATAGTCTACAATGTTATCCAAAACGTCCAGTTATATAATCCTCCGTTCGTTTATGCTTGGGTTTAATAAAAATTGTATCTGTAACATCGAATTCAATTAAATCTCCCATATACATATAAGCAGTGTAATCAGATACCCGGGCTGCCTGCTGCATACTGTGTGTAACAATGAGGATAGTAATTTTCTTTTTTAAATCAGCAATAAGTTCTTCAATGCTAGCTGTGGCAATTGGATCAAGCGCAGAGGTGGGCTCATCGAACAACAAAATTTCAGGGTCTGTAGCAAGTGCGCGCGCAATGCACAAACGTTGCTGTTGCCCTCCAGAAAGCTCAAATGCAAGATTATTCAATCGGTCTTTTACTTCTTCCCATAAGGCTGCTCCCCGCAAAGCTTCTTCAACTTTATCATCTAATACTGCGCGCTGGTTTACACCTCGCACACGCAAACCATAAGCGACATTCTCATAAATTGATTTTGGAAAGGGATTAGGTTTCTGGAACACCATACTAATACGCATACGCACCTCAATTGGGTCTACATCACTAGAAAGAATATTAACGTTATCCGGATGCAAGATTATATTTCCAGCATACCGATTACCTGGATAAAGATCGTGCATTCGATTGAAACAACGTAATAATGTGGATTTACCACAACCAGATGGACCAATTAATGCAGTAACCTGTTTCTCATGTAGCACCATATTAATATTCTTAAGTGCATGGAATTCGCCATAGTAAAAATTTAGATCTCTGACTTCTGACTTGTACTGGCTTGAAACATTATCATTAACAATTTTATCTTGGATAACATCTTCAGCCACGCTTTTAAAAATGTTTTTTTCTACCATTTGATCTTTTTGCGCATATGATAGCGCACATAAATAGCCAATCCATTCATGGCAAGTGTCATCACAACCAACACCAATCCAGCCGCAGCTGCGTTTAACTGAAATTCTTCTTGGGGTCTTGAAACCCAGTTAAACATCTGAATTGGCATAACGGTAAATGGTGCTTCCAACCATTCAAATGATAGAAAAGGAAATTCATCCTTTATTGGTGATGGAGGCAAGAATGCAATAAAAGTTAACGCTCCTATGGTGATAATAGGGGCAGTTTCTCCAATAGCACGAGCCAGGCCAATAATAACACCTGTAAGAATGCCTGCTGCAGAGTAGGGAAGCAGATGATCAGACACAGTCTGCCACTTACTTGCGCCAAGGGCATAAGCACCCTCACGAATAGCTACAGGAATTGCACGTATCGCTTCACGAGTAGCAACAATTACGATCGGCAATATCAATAACGCCAACGCCAGTCCTGCGGATAAAACACTCTGGCCAAATCCTAGTTGATACACAAACAATCCCAACGCAAGCAGACCATAAATAATCGATGGTACTCCAGCTAAATTCGTTATATTGATCTCCAATATCTCAGTAATAAGATTCTTTGGTGCATACTCTTCTAGATATATACCTGCGCCAACTCCTATTGGTACTGCAGCTACAGCCGTAACTATCATCACCAAAGTTGTTCCAACCCAAGCGGAAAGTATTCCAGCTGATTCTGCCCTTCGAGATGGAAAAGAGGAAAAGAAATCCCATGTCAATCGAGGCATTCCATCGATAAGCATGTGAGTAAACAGTGCTATAAATGTAAGAACCGCAACCATCAATGCAAAAATACCTATTGCCATAAATATCGAGTCAAACCGTTTATGGCGAGCAATCATAAGACGGATTACTTGGAGATTTTTAGTTTCTTGCATCACTTTGCTCCAACATTACACAGCGCTAATTTCTATCAAAGTAATGAAAATTAAATGGGCCATCAAACTGAATTAACCCCATTATTTCATTGAAAAATTTCATCATTTTGTCAAATTTAATATACTTCACGGTATCGTTTGCGGAAAATGTGACCAATAATGTTAAAAACTAGAGTTAATAATAACAATGTAAGCCCTGCAGCAAATATAGTCTGATAGCCAATACTTCCATGTGGTAAATCCCCTAAACTCACCTGCACTATATAAGCAGTAATTGTTGCTGCTCCCTCCATCGGATTCCAGGTAAGATTAGGCTGCATGCCAGCCGCCACTGCTACTACCATAGTCTCCCCCACTGCACGAGAAACACCAAGGATATATGCAGCAGCAATACCCGAAAAAGCCGCCGGCATAACTACGCGAATAGCAGTTTGAAATCGTGTTGCGCCCATTGCGTAGGAACCCTCACGCAGGTGCATTGGCACCGCGCGCATTGCATCTTCAGCCAAGGAACTTACATAAGGAATAATCATGATTCCCATTACTAAACCAGCAGAAAGTAAGCTAAAACCAGGTAAATCTGGGAATATTATTTGTAATAGAGGCGTGACAAACAATAACGCAAAATAACCATATACAACAGTTGGCACCCCACCTAGCAACTCAAGAAATGGTTTAGCTATTTCACGTACGGTAAAGGGCGCAAATTCAGAGAGATATATAGCGATTATAGTTCCAAGTGGAATCGCAACTAATAGTGCCACTCCAGAACTTACCAAAGTACCTGAAATTAAAGGAAGAATACCATAATGAGCATCATCAAATAGTGGAGTCCATTGTGTATCAGTAAGAAAATCCCAAATTGGAATTTTCTGAAAAAATATAAGGGACTCTGTAACTAACATAACCACAATGGATACTGTAATCCCAACAGAAGCAAATGCCATCAAAAATAATAATGTCTCAATGAAGCGTTCTCGCAAATGGCGACGATGGCTATACCCAAGATTTCCAGGTCGATTTGATTTGGCAAGAGGCTGTACAATCATGAACAAACACCTAATTTGGGAAGGATTCCTCGAACAATGGAAGATATTACGATGGAAATGTTACATTCTCGTGACAAACAAAACAAACATCTGTGAACTTAATGCTGCTTCAATACATTTTCAATAGAATCCCTTCTATTTACACAAGATTGAATTAACCTACTCAGGATAATCTAGTTATTAGCTTATGAAATAACATGAAATACTGCTAAATGACATTCAAAACAATAAAAGAGTCTATAAATCTACTTGAAGACAAACAAATTAAGTTTTTGCTACCAATCTAGATAAATTGACCCAGAAACCACTAATGAAAGCATCAATTGATAGCTTGCCTGCATGACACAGACCCGTTCTATTCTAGAATAATCTTCGTGCTGAAATAGTGGATCTAGATAACTTGCTCACTGTTTTGTGACTCTCCAGAGCCCTCTTCACTTATGAAACTATGGTCCCCACCTGCGTCAAGTCCAAGTTTCTGCCTTTTACGGGCATTATGAAAAGATAAACCGGTACCAGCCGGAATAAGTCGCCCAACAATTACATTTTCCTTCAGACCACGAAGGTTGTCTTTCTTACCCATGATAGCCGCTTCCGTTAATACACGAGTGGTCTCTTGAAAAGAAGCAGCAGAAATAAAGGAATCAGTTGAAAGTGATGCCTTTGTTATACCTAGTAACATGAACTCATACGTTGCTGGTTTCTTACCTTCAGCTTCTACTCTCTCATTTTCAGACAACAAATCGGCTCGTTCTACCTGCTCACCTAAAATAAACCGTGTTTCCCCAGCGTCAACAATCTGAACCCTTCGTAGCATCTGACGTACAATTACCTCTATATGCTTATCGTTGATCTTCACTCCTTGCAAGCGATAAACATCTTGTACTTCATCAGTAATGTAACGTGCTAATGCCTCCACCCCCAATAAGCGCAAGATATCATGTGGGTCGGCCGGGCCGTCGACAAGGCTTTCCCCTTTATTTACTACTTGACCATCGTGCGCCATAACATGTTTATCTTTAGGAATTAAATACTCGTGAGCAACCCCATCTAGATCTGTGATTACCAAGCGTTGTTTACCCTTAGTATCCTTACCAAACGATACTGCTCCAGTAACCTCTGCCAGTACACCTGAATCTTTGGGAGAGCGCGCTTCAAACAGTTCAGCTACACGAGGCAAGCCGCCCGTGATATCACGAGTTTTTGAGCTTTCTTGTGGAATTCTCGCTAATACAGATCCTACGCTTACATGCTGTCCGTCTCGTACAATAATGATAGATCCAGTTTGAAAAGTAATATTAACTGATAGATTATCACCAGCAAGTTTCACCTCTTTTCCTTTCTCACTCAAAAGCTTCACTAATGGACGCAAGCCTTTAGCTTGAGCTACACCACGTCGTTTTGGATCAATAACTACTAATGTAGATAATCCTGTAACTTCGTCAATCTGTTTAGCCACTGTCACGCCTTCTTCAACGTTCTCAAAACGTACTTTACCTGCATATTCGGTGATAATTGGCCGTGTGTGAGGATCCCATGTCGCAAGCACTTGGCCCGCCTTTACAGATTCTTGATCACGAACCATCAATGTCGCACCATAAGGGGCTTTATGACGTTCACGTTCACGTCCGTTATCATCATGTATAACCATTTCACCACTTCTGGAAATTGCTATCAACTCCCCACGTGAGTTTGTTACATAACGCATCGTTGGAGAATAACGAACTGTCCCATTTGATCTACTCTCAACCTGACTGGCCACAGCAGTTCTAGATGCAGCCCCACCAATGTGAAATGTACGCATGGTAAGCTGTGTTCCCGGCTCGCCAATTGACTGTGCTGCAATCACTCCTACAGCTTCACCAAGATTAACCATAGTACCGCGCCCTAAGTCACGACCATAACACTTGGCACACAATCCATGGCGAGTATCACAGGTAAGCGGGGTTCTCACCTTTACTTCGTCAATACCATGTGCCTCTATGGCATCTACCGCACTCTCATCTAATAACGTACCGGCAGGATAAATCACTGTCTGATTATCCGGATTAATTATATCGTTTGCTGCCACTCGCCCAAGTATCCGTTCATGCAAAGCTTCAATAACTTCACCGCCTTCAACCAGCGCTTTCATTGCCACACCATTACTAGTACCACAGTCTTCTTCAGTTACAACCAGATCCTGGGTTACATCTACTAAACGGCGAGTAAGGTAGCCAGAGTTAGCAGTCTTCAATGCGGTATCAGCTAACCCTTTACGCGCGCCATGAGTGGAAATAAAATATTGTAATACATTTAATCCTTCACGAAAGTTCGCAGTAATTGGAGTCTCAATAATTGATCCGTCTGGCTTTGCCATTAAGCCACGCATCCCCGCCAACTGACGAATTTGAGCAGCAGAACCACGAGCACCAGAATCTGCCATCATATAAATGGAATTGAATGATTCCTGCATTTGTGGTTTGCCTTTCTTATCTTTTCTTGCCTCTCCCGTTCGCGGATCAAAAACCGGCTCTGTGCCAAGTTGATCCATCATGGCCTTTGCTACCTGATCACCAGCACGCCCCCAAATATCAACTACCTTATTATAGCGCTCGCCTTGAGTCACTAAACCGGAAGTGTACTGAGATTCGATTTCTTGTACTTCCTTCTCAGATGAACTAATAATATCGTTTTTCTGAACTGGAGTTAACATATCATCTAGACAGATAGAAATACCTGCTCGTGTAGCATAAGTAAAACCAAAGTTCATCAACTTGTCAGCAAAAATTACAGTTTCACGCAATCCACAAAGATGAAAACTGGCATTAATAAGCTTTGATATTTCTTTTTTCTTGAGCACTCTGTTGATTAACGGAAACGGCAGTCCAGCTGGCAAAATTTCAGACAATAGAGCACGCCCTACAGTGGTATCGTAACGAGTAGTTTTTTTGTGTTGCCCGCCATCAACGTCTACATCATATTCGTCTATCCGAACCATTATCCTGGCATTCAACTCTACTGACCGACTTTCATAAGCACGCGACACCTCACCTATGTTTGGAAATAACATTCCCTCCCCATTTGCGCCAACTTTCTCACGAGTAATGTAATATAAACCTAATACAATATCCTGAGATGGTACGATTATTGGTTCTCCATTTGCTGGTGACAATATATTATTAGATGACATCATTAGCGTACGAACTTCCATTTGCGCTTCCAAAGATAATGGTACATGCACGGCCATTTGATCGCCATCAAAGTCGGCGTTGAAAGCTGCACACACTAATGGATGTAACTGGATAGCTTTGCCCTCAATCAGCACAGGCTCAAACCCTTGTATACCTAAACGATGTAGTGTAGGTGCTCGATTCAACATTACAGGGTGCTCCCTAATAACATCCTCTAAAATGTCCCACACTATGGGAGTTTCATTTTCTACTTCTCGTTTAGCCGCTTTGATTGTGCTAGCAATACCCATTATTTCAAGCTTGCTGAAAATAAAGGGTTTAAATAACTCTAAAGCCATTTTCTTCGGTAAACCACATTGATGTAGTTTAAGCTGTGGGCCCACCACAATTACTGATCGTCCTGAGTAATCAACTCTTTTACCTAGTAGGTTTTGACGGAAGCGACCGCCTTTTCCCTTGATCATATCTGCTAGAGATTTTAGTGGACGCTTGTTAGCCCCTGTCATTGCCTTACCGCGACGCCCATTATCTAACAATGAATCAACCGCCTCTTGTAGCATGCGTTTTTCATTTCGTACGATTATTTCAGGCGCCTTCAACTCAAGCAAACGTTTCAAGCGATTATTACGATTAATAACTCGGCGATACAAGTCATTAAGATCAGAGGTAGCGAAACGTCCGCCATCTAAAGGCACAAGCGGACGCAATTCAGGTGGCAATGCCGGTAACACCGTAAATACCATCCACTCTGGCTTGATACCAGACTTGTTGAATGCTTCTAATATCTTCAGGCGCTTTGAAAGTTTCTTAATTTTGGTCTCTGAGCTAGTTGCACCCATATCGCGCCGTAGATTATCAATTTCAACATTGATATTTAAGCTGCTCAATAAATCGCGAATACCTTCTGCGCCCATGCTAGCATTAAAATCATCACCGTACTCCTCCATCTTGGCACGGTAGTCATCATCAGTTAACAGTTGGCATCGTGCTAACGGCGTCATCCCAGGATCAGTGACTACATATGCTTCGAAATAAAGCACACGCTCAATGTCACGTAGCGTCATGTCTAACACCATACCAAGACGAGATGGAAGAGATTTTAGAAACCAGATATGAGCCACTGGAGAAGCTAGTTGAATGTGTCCCATACGCTCTCGACGCACCTTGGACAAGGTAACTTCAACACCACATTTCTCACAGATTACACCACGGTGCTTTAAGCGCTTATATTTTCCACATAAACATTCATAATCCTTTACCGGACCAAAAATTTTAGCGCAGAATAACCCGTCTCGCTCTGGCTTAAAAGTACGGTAGTTGATTGTCTCTGGCTTTTTAACTTCCCCATAAGACCAAGAACGTATTTTTTCAGGGGAGGCAAGACCCACCTTAATCGAATCAAATTCTTCTTTATGCGTAACCTGCTTAAATAAATCAAGTAGTGCTTTCATTTATTACTCCTGTTAATCAGGGGCCAATACAAAAAAACTTAGGCGCTATAATGTATCAATTCTGAGAATTAAGTAATCAAACCTACAGTAAGTATTATCATAAGTTAATGCCTGTCCAAATCGATATCCATACCGAGTGAACGGATTTCCTTTACCAAAACATTGAATGATTCTGGCATTCCAGCATCAATTTTATGATCGCCCTTGACTATGCTCTCATATATTTTGGTACGTCCATTCACATCATCAGATTTAACGGTCAACATTTCTTGTAGTGTGTAAGAAGCGCCATAAGCCTCCAATGCCCACACTTCCATCTCTCCAAATCGTTGGCCACCAAACTGAGCTTTACCGCCAAGCGGCTGTTGTGTTACTAAGCTGTATGGACCTGTAGAACGTGCATGCATCTTGTCATCTACTAGATGATGTAACTTCAGTACATGCATGTAACCCACTGTGACAAGACGATCGAAGGCCTCTCCAGTTCTACCATCATATAATGTAATCTGCCCAGATTGTGGTAGATCAGCAAGTTTAAGCATATCTTTGATCTCATGCTCTATGGCACCATCAAACACTGGGGTCGCAAATGGTACACCATCCTGAAGATTAGTTGCTAATTCCAAGACTTCCTCGTCAGAAAGAGAAGAGATTTCTTCCTGCTTACCACTATTGTTATAGATTTTATTCATGAATTTTCTGATTTCAGTGACCTTACTCTGAGCACGAAGCATATCGCCCATCTTCCTACCTAATCCCTTTGCTGCCCATCCAAGGTGGATTTCTAGGATCTGACCAACATTCATACGTGAAGGTACACCTAAAGGATTCAATACAACATCAACAGGAGTACCATCTGCCATGTATGGCATATCTTCTACTGGTACAATTTTTGAAATTACACCTTTATTTCCATGTCGTCCCGCCATTTTATCTCCGGGCTGTAAACGCCTCTTTACCGCTACATAAACTTTAACCATTTTCTGTACACCAGGTGGCAATTCATCCCCCTGAGTAAGCTTCTTTTTCTTTTCATCAAAAGCAGCATCAAATGCATTGCGTTTCTGTACAAGCCCTTCTCTGATCTGTTCTAACTGTACGCTCGCATCCTCATTTGATAAACGAATATCAAACCAATAATGGGGCTCAACACTATCAAGGTATTCTCTGGTAATGCGCGCACCCTTTGAAAGCTTATTAGGTCCGCCAGTAGCTACTTTGCCCTTGAGCAAACGTTCGATACGTTCAAACGTGTCAGCTTCAACAATTCGCATTTGATCAACAAGATCTTTTTTATAACGTTTTAGCTCATCATCAATAATCTGTTGAGCTCGTTTATCACGCTCTATACCTTCTCTGGTGAACACCTGTACATCAATTACCGTGCCAGAAATACCTGATGGCACCCTTAGTGAAGTATCCTTAACATCGGAAGCTTTTTCGCCGAAAATCGCACGTAAAAGCTTTTCTTCCGGTGTCAGTTGAATCTCCCCCTTAGGGGTCACTTTACCAACAAGTACATCGCCAGCCTCGACCTCTGCACCAATATAGATAATTCCAGATTCATCAAGACGCCCGAGTTGTGCTTCTGATAGGTTTGATATATCTCCTGTAATCTCTTCAGTTCCTAACTTGGTATCACGACTTACCACTAAAAGCTCTTCAATATGAATAGAAGTAAAACGATCTTCAGAAACGATTCTCTCGGAAATAAGAATTGAGTCTTCAAAGTTATAGCCATTCCATGGCATAAATGCGACTAACATATTCTGCCCCAACGCTAGTTCACCCATGTCGGTAGAAGCACCGTCTGCCACTACGTCACCACAAGCAATCACATCACCTTCTCTAACTAAAGGACGTTGATTGATATTAGTATTCTGATTAGATCGGGTATATTTAGTAAGGTTATATATGTCTACACCCACTTCACCCACTCGTGTCTCTGCATCATGCGCTCTTACAACAATACGTCCAGCATCTACATAATCAACAATACCAGCACGCCCAGCCAATACTGCTGTACCAGAATCTATCGCCACTACACGTTCAATTCCAGTTCCAACAAGTGATTTCTCAGCACGCAAACAAGGCACGGCCTGGCGTTGCATATTTGATCCCATCAAAGCACGATTAGCGTCGTCATGCTCCAGGAATGGAATAAGCGAGGCTGCTACAGAAACAATCTGTGCTGGAGCCACATCCATATATTCGATACGATCTGGTGTCGCTAAAGTAAATTCGTTCTTATGACGACAAGAAACAATGTCATTTATAAATTTATTATGACGATCTAGTTTTGCATTTGCTTGAGCAATTACGTACCGACCCTCTTCAATAGCCGACAAGTAATCAATCTCATCAGTAACTTTCTTATTCTTTACTTTACGGTAAGGTGTTTCCAAAAAACCATATTTATTTGTACGAGCATATAAAGCAAGTGAGTTAATAAGCCCAATATTCGGGCCTTCTGGTGTTTCAATTGGACAGACCCTTCCATAGTGAGTTGGATGTACATCCCGAACTTCAAACCCTGCCCGTTCACGTGTTAGCCCGCCTGGACCTAAGGCAGAAACGCGTCGTTTATGAGTGATCTCAGAAAGCGGATTAGTCTGGTCCATGAATTGAGACAGCTGACTAGAACCAAAAAATTCACGTACTGCCGCCGATACTGGCTTAGCGTTAATCAGATCGTGTGGCATAAGATTGTCTGATTCCGCCTGACTCAAGCGTTCCTTTACAGCTCGTTCAACTCTAATAAGTCCAGAACGAAATTGGTTTTCTGCTAATTCTCCGACATAGCGTACACGACGATTCCCAAGGTGATCAATATCATCCACTTCACCTCTACCATTTCGTAGCTCTACAAGTATCATTATTATCGAAATGATATCCTCGTTCGACAAAGTAGTAGCACCAGTCAATTCTGCCTTACCAACACGACGATTAAATTTCATCCGCCCAACCGCAGATAAGTCATAACGTTCAGGCGCATAGAACAATCCATTAAATAACGCCTTTACTGCATCCTCGGTAGGTGGCTCGCCTGGACGCATCATACGATAAATTGCTACTTGAGCAGTTAATTGATCAGTAGTCTCGTCTATTCTTAGAGTCTGTGATATGTACGCTCCTTGATCAAGATCATTTGTATAAATGGTATAAATCTTTTCAATATTGGCTTCACGTAATTTAGCAAAAAGTTCTTCAGTAATTTCATCATTAGCCAGCGCAATGATCTCACCTGTTTCTTTATCCAAAACATTGTGACCCAGTACTCGACCCAATAGAAAATCCTCTGGTACTGTAAGTTTGTCTATTCCAGCTTGTTGCAATTCTCGAGTATGCTTGACCGTAATTCGCTTGTCTTTTTGAACTATAACCTTCCCACTTTTAGTAACAATATCAAGACGAGCTATATCACCACGTAAACGGTCTGGAACCAACTCGAACTGAATATTCTTTTTAGAGATATGAAACACATCAAATTCGAAAAATCCAGCAAGGATTTGTTCCGACGTATAACCTAATGCTTTTAGCAATACGGTAATTGGCATTTTACGCCGACGGTCAACACGAAAATAAAGATAATCCTTAGGATCAAATTCAAAATCAAGCCATGAGCCTCTATATGGAATAATTCTCGCAGAAAATAATAACTTTCCTGACGAGTGAGTCTTGCCACGGTCATGTTCAAAAAATACACCCGGTGAACGATGTAGCTGTGATACTATTACGCGCTCAGTACCATTAATGACAAACGAACCCGTATTTGTCATCAAAGGAATTTCTCCCATATAGACCACCTGCTCTCTAACTTCCTTTGCCGTTGGTTTAGAAGCTTCTTTGTCCATGATGGTTAATCGTGCTTTAGCACGTAAAGGAGATGCATAGGTAAGTCCACGCTGCTGGCATTCCTTTACATCGAATGGAGGAGCGCCTAGGACATAACTAACAAAGTCAAGACGAGCGTTTTTAGAATGACTTTCAATCGGAAAAATCGAACTGAAAGCTGCTTGTAACCCTTGATTCTCACGTTGGTCGGACGGGACATCTTCTTGCAAAAAGGCTGCATAAGATTCAAGCTGAGTAGCAAGCAAAAAAGGAATGGGTAGAACACTAGCACGTTTTGCAAAACTTTTACGGATGCGCTTTTTCTCGGTAAACGAATAGCTCATAGAATTTCTCCGGGGGAGCAAAAAACAGAATTTATGTTTCTGACTATAGTTTTATACATTCAGTAACACAAAAAAATCATAAGGCCTTAAAAATAGCCACTAGTAGCACTTTTAGCGCTACTAGTTCTTCATTTTGAACATACAAATTACTTAAGTTCACAAGTCGCGCCAGCTTCAGTTAATTGCTTTTGAATGTCTTCTGCATCAGCCTTGGAGACTCCTTCTTTGATCACCTTGGGCGCGCCATCCACCAAATCTTTGGCTTCTTTTAAACCCAAACCAGTAACCGTGCGCACAACTTTAATTACATTAACCTTGCTTGCACCTACGGCAGCAAGTGTCACAGAAAACTCCGTTTGCTCTTCCGCTTTCTCAGCAGTTGCAGCGGCAGGAGCAGCTACCGCAACAGCCGATGCTGCGGCAGAAACACCGAATTTTTCTTCCATTTCTTTGATTAACTGTGAAAGCTCCAACACGGTCATATTGGATATTAAATCTAGAATTTCTGCTTTGGCAGCAGCCATAATTTTCTCCTAAAAAATATAAATTGTTAGTTTGATAACAGTTTAAATTAAAATACCTAATACCAAATAAAATGTCTTACTTTTGATCACGTACAGCAGCGAGTCCACGCACAAACTTTGTTGGCACTTCATTTAGTGTTCTAACAAAATTTATTACGGGCGCCTGCATTGTGCCCAACAACTTCGAAAGCAGTTCCTCACGACTCAACATGGTCGCAAGATTTGCAATTTCGTTATGAGACATTACCAAATTAGCCATTGCTCCAGCTTTAATTACGAGCTTAGCATTTTCTTTTGCAAACTCATGCAGAACTTTTGCTGCTGCTACTGGGTCACTGCCAATACTATATGCAAGCGGTCCCACCATATGCTTAGAAAGATCAGCAAATGGTGTGTCTACAACTACACGTCGTGCAAGCGAGTTCTTTAGTACACGGAAATAAACGCCAGATTTACGTGCCTTTGTACGCAACTGTGTCATGCTTCCAACCTCAAGACCTCGATACTCCGCAAGAATAATTGCCTGAGCCTTTGCTACCTGAGCGCTGACCTCTGCAACTACTGCTTTTTTCTCTTCAAGATTAAGACTCAAGATACTTCTCCATCAGTTATATTTAGCATTGAGTTTCTAGTGCTGAATACGCCCAAATAATCCTCAATACTGTCAACCGGCGATCTTGGACCAGGAGATAAACTTTTTCCTGTTTTTGGATTCGCCATCTACGTTGGGCGCTAAAGATAACGGGTGATCAAAAATTATAGGAAATATAAAACATACCTATTTATAAATCTCCCCAATCCCGCTATTAAGTTCTCAAGTAACTGTAACTTGATAACCCCAACGGTCTTTGATAGCCCATCAGATTCACCAAATATATACATCTGATAGCCCAAAGTCTTACATAATCATTTAATAAAATTTCTATAACGTCAAACTAGCCTGGTCTACACGAATCCCAATTCCCATAGTGCTTGATACCGCCATCTTTCTTAAATAGACACCTTTGGATGTAGCTGGTTTAGACTTGTTAATTGCTTCTACCAGTGCCAGTGTATTTTGTTTCAGTTCATCTAAACCAAACGATGCACGACCAATAGTGCATTGAACAATCCCGGCTTTATCTGCACGATACTGAACCTGACCCGCCTTTGCATTTTTGACTGCACCCTCAACATCGGGCGTTACGGTTCCAACTTTGGGGTTGGGCATCAATCCACGTGGACCAAGTATTTGCCCCAATTGGCCAACAATACGCATGGCATCTGGGCTAGCTATAACTAAGTCAAAATTAATATTGCCTGATTTGATCTGCTCAGCTAGGTCTTCAAACCCAACGATATCAGCGCCAGCAGCAGAAGCTGCCTTGGCTTTCTCTCCTTGTGCAAATACTGCTACACGCACAGTCTTTCCTGTTCCTGCAGGCAGTACCACCGAACCACGTACAATTTGATCAGACTTTTTTGCATCTATACCTAAATTGACAGCTATATCAACTGATTCATCAAATTTTGCCGTTGCCGTTTCCTTGATAATCTTAAGTGCATCCAACAATGCATAGGTCTTGCTGTGATCAACCTTCTTAGAAATCTCTTTAAAACGTTTAGATACGTGTGCCATGTTATACGCCCTCGACTTCTATACCCATGCTGCGCGCACTACCAGCAATAGTACGAATCGCTGCATTAGTGTCAGCGGCAGTCAAATCGGCCGTTTTTACTTTGGCAATTTCTTCTAATTGCTCACGCGTCAACTTGCCTACCTTGTCACTGTGTGGCGTAGAACTACCTTTTGATATTCCAGCAGCTTTTTTAATCAGTACTGCCGCTGGCGTGGTTTTCATAATAAATGTGAAACTCTTATCAGCGTAAGCTGTTATCACCACAGGAACCGGGAGACCCGGTTCCATTTTTTGGGTAGCCGCATTGAAAGCCTTACAAAACTCCATAATGTTTAATCCTCGCTGTCCGAGTGCAGGACCAATTGGCGGACTAGGATTTGACTTTCCTGCCGGCACTTGCAGCTTGATATAACCAACTATCTTCTTTGCCACAAAAATTCTCCTATTAAGTATATATGGACCCTAAAAAACATACTTTAAAAATATTGTGTCCATCTCTTAACCTAAACAAACTCTTTAGATATAGTAAAAACTTGTCAACTCATAATATTTCAGGCCTTCTCAACTTGGCTAAAGTCTAATTCCACCGGAGTTGGACGACCAAAAATTGAAACCGATACCCTAATTTTGCTCTTGTCATAATTTACATCTTCCACATTACCATGAAAGTCTGTAAAAGGGCCCTCCTTGACACGTACTGCCTCTCCTGCCTCAAAAAGTATTTTGGGCCTTGGTTTCTCTACCCCTTCTTGAATCTGCCTGAGAATATTCTGTACTTCTTTTACACTAATCGGTGTCGGCTTCATGGCTGACCCCCCAACAAAACCGGTAACCTTTGCAGTATTTTTTACAAGGTGCCATGTCTCGTCGGTCATCTCCATCTCTACTAGAACATACCCAGGAAAAAACTTTCTTTCACTAAGATTCTTCTGCCCTCCTTTCATTTCGACCACTTCTTCAACTGGAACTAGTATTTGGCCAAATTTATCTTGCATACCGGCGCGATTGATTCGATCTTGTAAAGCACGCTGTATACTTTTTTCAAAGCCAGAGTAGGCATGAACCACAAACCATTTTTTATCCATCGCCCTCTCCACGCCCCATCATGTACTTCACTATTAATAATAAACCCGCGTCTACCATCCATAAAAATATAGCCATCACTACAACAAAAGCAAATACAAGGCCAGTCATTTGTAGCGTTTCTTTTCTATTTGGCCATACTACTTTTTTTGTTTCTTCTGAAGACTCCCTACTGAACGCATAAAACTGCTTACCTTGAACAGTAAACCAAGCTACAGTGGCAGCCAAAAGAAAGCCCAATAATACTGAAACCACACGAATTACCATAGCGCTATCGCGCAAGTAATAAAACCCAGCAATACCTGCCACCATTAGCAGAAGCGCGAACCCGAGTTTGACCTTATCCACTCTATCCCACTCCGCCTGTAATACTCATTTATTAGAAAAAGTCATGCAGAAACTGATTTACGTAAATTAAAGTTTTTACATGAGTTGCTGTTGCAGTTTATTGTAGTCATGATATTCAAAACTCATACATTGTAAGTACAAAGCAACACATAACTAATCTTTTCACAAAGATCCTTAATTTGGCAGGCCAGGAGGGCATCGAACCCCCAACCTTCGGTTTTGGAGACCGACGCTCTGCCAATTGAGCTACTGGCCTATAATTCCTCTCGTAAACTAGGATAATAAGGGCCAAAAATAAACAGATACCGAAAAACTAAATTTATGAGCACTAAACCTTAACTCCTAGCCCCTATTGGTTACTCAATAATCTTTGCTACTACACCCGCGCCAACGGTTCGGCCTCCCTCACGAATAGCAAAACGCAGCCCCTCGTCCATTGCAATCGGCGCTATTAAACTTACCGTTACCGAAACATTGTCACCCGGCATTATCATTTCTGTGCCTGC
>CAJIBK010000005.1_pt1 | contig 53385 bp, 44 predicted proteins | sample 9199341 | NCBI WGS metagenome assembly CAJIBK01 (sample SAMEA7708305, study PRJEB35096) | sediment metagenome | biome: marine neritic benthic zone biome [ENVO:01000025]; feature: sediment [ENVO:00002007]; material: shallow marine sediment [ENVO:03000034] sea grass bed [ENVO_01000059] ...
AAACACCGTTGTCATTTAGATACTTTATATTGGTATCACCTTGAAGGAACCAGAGTAATTCGTGAATAATAGATTTCAAATGACATTTCTTGGTGGTAACAAGGGGAAAGCCATCTGCTAAGTTGAAGCGCATCTGGTAACCAAATATGGAAAGCGTTCCAGTGCCGGTACGGTCTGACTTCTTATTGCCGTGATCTAGCACGTGTTGCATTAGTTCAAGGTACTGGCGCATGGAAGAGAGTGATAGTGGTAATCAAGAAAACATACTGTAAAAAGTTACAACAGATAAAGGGAGCATGGCGTATATAATAACAGACAGTAAATATTTATAGGAAAGTTACTAATGCTAGCAAAACTAACTCAGAATTCTTCACTATTGAGTGAATCCAACGAGGTAAAGCAATTTTTAGTGTTGTTACCAAAGTCGGACGAGTCATTGGAAGAGTTTCAAAAGAAACATGGTTTATTTGGTCTAAATGCCTTAGAGGCATTGTTATTGCGACGCAAAATTAAATTTAAAGAAATCTATGGGACACCAGTCAGCGCGAATCTAAAAAGCGGCGCATTATGTGTTTGGGCCATGATTGATTCTAAAAAGGCTATATTTGAACAGCAAACCTGCATTCGCAAAGCAGTGCAATTATTGTTGGTAGAAAAACCTGAGGAAGTACATCTTATGGTTTATGGAAATAAAAAGGATAAGCAACTATTTGCTAAGTTGGCAGTTTATACGACTTGGGCAAATAGTTCGACATTACCGTCGCGTAAAACCGATAACAAAAAGAAAACAAGAAAACCTCTATCAAGGATTTTTTTATATGGGTACAAAGATGAAGATAATTTCTCTTTGATGCGTGCTAGCGCAGAAGGAAATTTGCTTGCGCGAGAGTTAACAATACTTCCCCCTAACGAGTTAACTCCTATTACATATCGCAAGCAAGTTAAGAGAATTGCAAAAAAGGAGGATTGGAGATATCAAGAGTTTAACCTCAGAAAGCTACGTAAAATTGGTGCAGGTGCGTTTGTTGCCGTGGCCCAAGGCAGTGACTCAGATGACGCTAGTATTATTCATTTAAAAAGATTAGTCCAAGGTTCAAGAAAGACCGTCGCATTAGTGGGGAAAGGTATTTGCTTTGATACTGGAGGCCACAATTTAAAACCAACTCGCTATATGCACGGTATGCATGAAGATATGAATGGCTCAGCGGTTGCTTTGGGTATTTTGTTGGCAGCAACTCGCGCTAATTTGAAAGTAAATATCGATTGTTGGCTTGCTGTTGCTCAAAATCATATTAGCCCGCATGCATATAAACAAAACGATGTGGTCACTGCATTGAATGGCAACACAATTGAGATCATTAATACTGATGCTGAGGGTCGTATGGTACTAGCAGATACATTAACTCTAGCAGCAAAAAAAAGGCCTGATGTAATGATTGATTTTGCAACACTTACCGGCACCATGTGTGTAGCACTTGGGTCTCGTTATAGCGGTATTTTCAGTAACAGCGATAACTTAATGCAGAAAGCTTTGGTCGCGGGAAAGCTTTCTGGGGAAAGAATTTTAGCGTTTCCCATGGATTCTGATTATGAGGTGGGTTTGGAAAGTAAGATTGCAGACATCAAGCAGTGCTCATTAGAACACGATGCTGATCATATACTAGCGGCACTTTTTCTTAAGAGGTTCGTCAGTAATACACCCTGGCTTCACATGGACCTTTCTGCTAGTAGAAATACAGGTGGTTTAGGAGCGATTGGAAGTGATGTTACTGGCTTTGGTGTGGCATGGGGGATGCAGATTTTGCAGGAAATATTACAAGGCTAGTAGTTATGCCCCTAATTGTGCATGTTAAAATTAATATATTGAGGTAACAAGAGAAAAAAATGTCTGGTAATACCCTTGGAAAGCTTTTTTGCGTCACTTCTTTTGGCGAATCTCACGGTCCAGCAATTGGTTGCGTGGTAGATGGTTGTCCACCTGGAATGAAATTGTCTCCTGGTGATATTCAAAAAGAATTGGATCGGCGTAAACCTGGTACATCTCGCCATGTAACCCAGCGTAAAGAGTCTGACACTATAGAAATTCTTTCTGGTGTTTTTGAGGGTAAAACCACAGGTACTCCAATAGCTTTAGTAATTCGCAACGAAGATCAGCGTAGCAAGGATTACAGTAAGATAATGGAAACCTTTCGACCTGGACATGCAGATTATACTTATTGGCAAAAGTATGGGATACGGGATTATCGTGGGGGAGGGCGTTCTTCTGCCCGTGAGACGGCCGTGCGAGTAGCTGCAGCGTCAATAGCAAAAAAGTGGTTGCATGAAAAATACGGATTAGTAATCCGTGGATACATGGCACAATTGGGGCCGGTAGAGATACCTTTCAAGCAGTGGGAAATGGTGAACCATAATCCTTTTTTTGCTGCTGATGAAGATATCGTGCCCCATCTTGAAGAATTCATGAAAAAATTGCGTAAATCAGGTGATTCTGTTGGCGCGAAAATCATTGTAGTAGCGGAAAATGTACCAGTAGGTTTGGGTGAGCCCGTTTATGATCGGCTAGATGCAGAAATTGCCTATGCAATGATGGGTATCAACGCAGTAAAAGGTGTAGAAATCGGTGCAGGTTTTGCTAGTATCATGCAAAAAGGTACCCAACATTCAGACGAAATAACTCCCGAAGGTTTTCTGAGTAATAACTCGGGAGGCATACTAGGAGGTATTTCAACTGGCCAGGATATTGTAGTGTCTATCGCCATAAAACCCACATCAAGTATCCGTTTAGAGAGAAAATCGATAGATAAGTCTGGTAATCCTGTGATTGTAGAAACTCATGGTAGACATGATCCTTGCGTGGGAATTCGTGCTACTCCTATTGCTGAGTCAATGTTGGCAATAGTTTTGATGGACCATGCATTACGCCACCGTGCACAAAATGCTGATGTGGTATGTTTGACACCAAAAGTATCCAACAAGCCGCACAAAAAAAGATCAGCATCCTCTAAGCGCAGGATAAAACCTAAGCTCACAGAAGATCCAGAGCCTGATGAAGCTTAATTATTTGTATGCAGAGCAGGTTTAGAGATTATGTAGAGGAGAGTTGTTGTCGAGCTCATTGAAGCAAAGTTGGGATATTTTCTGTGCCATCGTCGATAATTTAGGAGATGCTGGCTTTTGTTGGCGCCTTGCACGCCAATTGGTGATTGAGTATGGATTGGATGTAAGGCTTTGGGTGGATGATCTAGCCTGCTTTTCCCGTCTTGCTTCAGAAGTAGATGCAAATTTAGCACAGCAGTGGGTACAAGGCGTAGAAATATGCAGTTGGCAGAAGTCTTTTAAAGAATGCAAACCTGCCAATGTTGTAATTGAAGCTTTTGCCTGTGATTTGCCTGCTTCCTATATTGATGCAATGGCGGCTTTACTACGGCCGCCAGTTTGGTTGAATCTGGAATACCTAAGTGCTGAGAATTGGGTAAAAGATTACCATCTTTTGCCCTCCTTTCACCCACATCTACCTCTGACAAAATATTTTTTCTTTCCTGGTTTTACTCCAGGCACTGGTGGGTTATTACAAGAAAAATATTTACTGTCTACTAGAAGTTCATTTAATAATGACAATGAGACGGTATTTTGGAAACAGTTAGGAATAGAACCGCGTAAAAAGGGAGAGTTGCGCGTTTCATTGTTCTGCTATGACAGAGCTCCTATACATGAATTACTTTCAGCATGGGTTGTGTCAGATGTTCCTGTATGTTTGATTGTGCCCGAAGGGTCAGTTGTTGATATTATTACTGATTATTTTGGAATTGATTCGATAAAAATTGGCGAGAAACTAAAACTTGGACAACTGAAAGTATGTTTTATTCCATTTTTAGAGCAGGATAAGTACGATCAACTACTTTGGTCATGCAATATTAATTTTGTACGTGGGGAAGATTCATTTGTTCGGGCACAATGGGCAGCAAAGCCCTTCGTTTGGAATATTTACCCACAGGCAGAACAATCTCATCGGATTAAGCTCGATGCTTTTCTAAATCTTTATACTTCTAGCATGACATCAGACATGTCGGCTGCAGTTTTTTCTTTATGGAATGTATGGAATAGTCGTGAAAAAATCAAGAATATCTGGCCCATGTATGTTGCACAGCTAACTGCCTTGAATCAATATAGCGAGAAATGGATTAAGCAGCTTAGTTCTACTGGAGACTTAGCATCTAATCTTGTACAGTTTAGTAGAAAAGATCGGATATAATTTAAAAATAAAAGTCTTTATTATAGTTTGTCACAAGGAAAACTTGTTTAGGTTTTAATTATTAGGACAAAACATGAAAACAGCAATGGAACTCCGTGTAGGTAATGTCGCTATGATTAACAGTGTTCCTATGGTTGTACAGAAATCCGAATTTACTAAATCTGGTCGAAATGCATCAGTGGTTAGAATGAAGCTCAAGAATCTTCTCTCTAGTGCAGTAACGGAGACAGTGTACAAGGCTGATGAAAAATTCGATATAGCCCTGCTCGATTACAAAGATTGCACCTATTCCTACTATGCTGATCCACTTTATGTATTTATGGATAGTGAATATAACCAAATTGAAGTCGAAGCAGACAATATGTCAGAAGTGATGAATTATTTAACTGATGGTATGGATGACATTTGCAAAGTAACTTTTTATAACGGAAAGGCAATCTCAGTTGAGCTGCCAACTACTGTCATTCGTGAGGTTGAATATACTGAACCAGCTGTACGTGGAGATACTTCTGGCAAGATAATGAAACCCGCCCGTCTTAAGGGGACTTCTTTTCAAGTTCAGGTTGCTGCTTTTGTAGAAATTGGAGATATGATTGAGATCGACACTCGTACCAACGAATTCAAGAAACGTGCCTAATTATCATCGGGATTTGTTTTGGTGGGCGGGAATGTTGGCTAAGATTAGTTGATCGTAAGAATGATCTGATGCAACCACTTCCCTATTGGCGTCTTTCTGGGTTTTATTTCTTCCATTTTGCGTTCATTGGTGCGTTTGCTCCTTATTGGAGTCTTTATCTAAAGTCCCTTTCCTTCAGCGCCTTTCAGATAGGGTTGCTGATGTCCTTATTGCATGTAACGCGAATCTTTGCTCCAACTGCGTGGGGTTGGCTCGCTGATCATACTGGTAAGCGAATGCTAATAGTGCAACTTGCTGCGATTACAGGTTTAGTAAGTTATTGTGGGGTCTTTTTCGGTGAATCTTTCTACTGGATGTTTGCCGTTATGTCGCTGATGAGTTTTTTTTGGAGTGCATCACTTCCATTAATTGAAGCGACAACTCTTTCCCACCTGGGTGAAAGTACAGCGAGATATGGAAGTATTCGTTCGTGGGGCTCGATTGGTTTTGTACTTGCAGTAATAGGTGTTGGCTATATATTAGATACCACCGAGATTTTTTCATTACTGTGGATAGTATTAGGATTCAAGTTAGGTATCTTAATTTTTTCCTGGCGGATTCCAGAGGCGGAAATAACATTTCATCCTAGTGACAATCTTTCTGTACAACAGATATTTAAAAAACCTGGCGTACTAGCATTTTTCTTTGCTTGCTTATTGATGGCTTTTGCTCATGGTCCCTACTATACATTTTATTCAATTTATTTAGTAGAGCATGGATACAGTAAGGGGCTAATCGGCTGGCTTTGGGCGATTGGCGTAATATGCGAAATTGGAATCTTCTTTCTAATACCCAGAATACTGAAACGATTTAGCCTCAAGCAAGTTCTAACCTTTAGTTTCAGTTGTGCGATTGCTAGGTTTCTGTTGATAGGATGGGGGGTAGAGTGGTCAATAATGATATTACTTGCACAAATTCTTCATGCAGCAACATATGGTGCGCATCACGTTGCTGCAATGATGACGGTGCACCATTTTTTTCGCGGACGCCACCAAGCAAAAGGACAGGCGTTTTATACAAGTTTTACTTTCGGTGTTGGAGGGGCACTGGGTGGTGTGTTCAGCGGTTATACTTGGGAGTGGCTGGGGCCGGGGTTTACATTTAGTATAAGCTCAGGAGCCGCGCTGATTGGCTTGGTATTAATAATGCAGAAAGTGAGCATCAAGTAGTGAATAAGAAAATAAAAGCGAAAGTTGTCTGTTTCTAACAATTGCAATATGGGATAATTTCACGTTGATTTGGATACTATTACAATGCAATGCAAACTTTATACGAAAAACTTTGGAAAAGTCATGTAGTACAAGAAAAGGAAGACGATCTTGCATTGATTTATATTGACCGGCATTTGGTGCATGAAGTTACTAGCCCGCAGGCGTTTGAGGGATTAAGAATTGCTGGACGCAAGCCTTGGCGACTAGATTCGGTTCTTGCTGTAGCCGATCACAATGTGCCAACAACCGAACGCGCCTATGGAATCAATGACCCGATATCGCGACTACAGGTTGATACTCTTGATCGAAACTGCGAAGAGCTTGGTATCACCGAATTCAAAATGGATGATGTGCGCCAGGGGATAGTGCATGTGATTGGCCCTGAACAAGGCGCAACTCTCCCAGGCATGACTGTAGTGTGTGGTGATTCGCATACGAGTACGCATGGTGCATTTGCTTGTCTTGCTTTTGGAATTGGCACATCTGAGGTAGAGCATGTGCTAGCAACTCAGTGTTTATCAATAAAAAAAGCCAAACAAATGCAAATCTTAGTTGATGGTACGCTTGGTCGTGGCGTTACCGCTAAAGATGTTGCGTTAGCTATCATCGGGGAAATTGGTACGGCAGGTGGTACCGGCTATGCAGTGGAGTTTTCTGGTAGTACTGTTCGCGCACTTTCTATGGAGGGTCGGATGACACTTTGTAATATGGCAATCGAGGCAGGTGCACGTGCCGGCATGATTGCTGTAGACGATATCACTATTGAATATATAAGTGAGCGACCCTTCGCGCCGAAAGGAGATTTATGGGAGAAAGCTGCCACTTATTGGCGCACCCTTAGAAGTGATGATGGGGTTTTATTCGATAAAGTTATAAATCTAGACGCAGCAAAAATCAAGCCGCAAATAACTTGGGGAACTTCGCCTGAAATGGTTATAACAGTTGATGGCAGGGTTCCTGATCCAGCGCAAACTTTAGACTCTGTAAAGCGTAAAGATATGGAGCGCGCTCTAGAATATATGGGACTTACGCCAAATACGTCGATTTGCGAAATTTACCTAGATAAGATTTTTATCGGTTCCTGTACTAATTCACGTATTGAAGACTTGCGGGCAGCAGCACAAGTGGTAGAAGGAAAACATATTGCAACTAACATTAAACTTGCATTGGTTGTTCCTGGCTCTGGCCTAGTAAAACTTCAAGCTGAGGAGGAAGGTCTTGATAAGATTTTTCGAGATGCAGGGTTTGAATGGCGGGAACCAGGTTGTTCAATGTGTTTAGCAATGAATGATGACTATCTTTTGCCGAAGGAACGCTGTGCTTCTACGTCTAATCGTAATTTTGAGGGACGCCAAGGACCAGCGGGCCGTACGCATTTGGTGAGCCCAGCAATGGCAGCAGCAGCAGCAATTGCTGGGCATTTCGTAGACGTTAGAGAAGTTTCTTAGATTATAAAAAGGTTACTTTTTAATTATTAATTTGGTGTGATGAGAAAAGTATTATTTACTATTATTTTTTTTGTATTTTCTTTTTTCAACTTACAATTCTGTAAGATGAGCGCTTGAGTATTTCCATAAATGAAACGAGTATTATTAATGAAGGCAGTGGGATAGTAAGTGGAAAAATTTAGTAACCTTAAAGGATTGGTTGCGCCTTTAGACCGGGCAAACGTCGACACAGATGCTATTATTCCCAAACAGTTTTTGAAATCAATTAATCGTTCTGGGTTTGGTAAAAATTTGTTTGATGAATGGCGTTATCTGGATCATGGCGAGCCAGAAATGGATATTACAAAACGCAAACCTAATCCAGACTTTGTTCTTAATCGGGCACGATACCAGGGTGCAGAGATATTGCTTGCTCGAACAAACTTTGGTTGTGGTTCAAGCCGAGAACATGCTGTTTGGGCACTTCATGATTATGGATTTCGTGTGATAATTGCTCCAAGTTTTGCAGATATTTTTTTTAACAATTCCTTTAAGGTTGGTTTGTTATCAATTGTTCTAAGTGAGGGCATTGTGGATCGGATGTTTCAAGAGGTATATGAATCTGAAGGCTATAGTTTAGAGGTAAACTTAGAGTGTCAGACAGTCACTACAGCAGGCGGTGAATCCTATGAGTTTGACATTGATCCTTTTCGTAAAAGTAATCTGTTAAATGGCCTGGATGAGATTGGTTTAACTTTGCAGCATATGGATCAGATCAAGGCATTTGAGGAGAAACATAGAATAAAACAGCCCTGGTTGTTTAAATAACACAAACATTACATTAGTTTAATTCCTAAGCTTATAAAGTCATATGAAAATTGCAGTTTTAGCTGGTGACGGTATTGGTCCTGAAATTATTTCTCAGGCTGTGCGAGTATTAGAAGCACTGGCAAGTGATGGTATGAAGTTTGAGATAGAGTCGGCTTTATTGGGCGGATGTGCAGTTGATGCAACTGGTAGCCCATTTCCAGAAGCGACACGCAAACTAGTTAATGAAGCCGATGCTGTATTACTTGGTTCTGTAGGTGGTTTGCAGTATGACAATCTTCCCCGTGAGCAACGTCCAGAACAGGGTTTGTTAGCTATTCGTAAAAATTTAAATTTATTTGCTAACCTCCGTCCAGTAGTGCTTTATTCTGAACTTGAAAATGCTTCGACGATGAAACCCGAAGTAATATCAAATTTAGATATTTTGATTATTCGTGAGCTGACTGGTGATATTTATTTTGGCGAACCGCGTGGTATTAAGCAGCATGATGATCAGCGTATTGGATTTAACACCATGATTTATAGCGAGGAGGAGATACGTAGAATTGCACGTGTTGCTTTTCAGGTAGCAAGTAAGCGTAGTCAAAAACTTTGTTCAATTGATAAGATGAATGTACTCGAATGTACACAGCTATGGCGCGATATAGTAACGGAGGTCGCTAAGGACTACCCTAATGTGAAACTTTCACACATGTTGGTAGACAATGCTGCAATGCAATTAATTCGTAACCCAAAACAGTTTGATGTGATGGTAACCGGCAATATGTTTGGAGATATTTTGTCAGATGAAGCTTCTATGCTTACCGGTTCTATTGGCATGCTACCATCCGCATCTTTGAATGATAAAGGAAAGGGGCTGTATGAGCCAATACATGGTTCTGCACCAGATATAGCAGGAAAAGATGTAGCTAACCCGTTAGCAACTATCTTGTCTACAGCATTAATGTTGCGCTACACTTTCAATCAAGAAGAAGCCGCATTACGTATTGAAAATTCCGTGAAGAAAGTGTTGGCTCAAGATTACCGAACGAGCGATATCTGTCAACCAGGGATGAAAGAAGTAGGTACAAAAGAAATGTGTGATGCAGTGCTAATGAATCTATAGACAAGTTGGTGGTCTGATTATTTATCTTAAGTATATTTTTATCTTGACTAGTTTTTGAAAAGAGAGGAGTTCAAATGAAGCGGGTAGGTTTTGTTGGTTGGCGCGGTATGGTTGGCTCAGTCTTAATGCAGCGAATGCGTGAGGAAAAAGATTTCGCATTGGTAGAGCCAGTATTTTTTACTACTTCTCAATTAGGTGGTAAGGGTCCTGAAATTGGGAAGGAAACTTTACCGCTGAAAGATGCATACAACATCGATGAATTAAAGCTGATGGACATTATTCTTTCCTGTCAAGGAGGGGCTTATACCACTAGGGTTTATAATAAATTGCGTCAAGCTGGATGGAAGGGTTTTTGGATTGATGCGGCCTCTACACTGCGTATGGAGCAGGATGCTGTAATTATACTTGATCCTTTAAATTTACCGATCATCAAGCAGGCAATACACGATGGCGAGAAAAATTATATTGGTGGGAATTGTACTGTGAGTTTAATGCTAATGGCTGTTGGTGGTTTGCTTAAAAATAATCTAGTTGAGTGGATGAGCGCCATGACATATCAAGCAGCATCCGGTGCTGGAGCTCAGAATATGCGCGAACTATTAATGCAGATGGGTGAGGAGCATCGTGTGGCAGAGAAGCTTTTGGACGATCCGGCCTCGGGAATTTTAGACATTGACCGAGAAGTAGCTGAGACGATGCGAGATGAAGATTTTCCTACTTCGAATTTTGGTGTACCTCTTGCAGGAAGTTTGCTTCCTTGGATAGACAAGGATCTTGGTAATGGCCAGAGTAAGGAGGAATGGAAAGCCCAAGCCGAAACCAACAAAATAATGGGGAGCAGTGACCAACAAGTTCCAGTAGATGGGATTTGTGTTCGTGTCGGTTCCATGCGTTGCCATAGCCAAGCGCTAACTATAAAGCTGAATAAAGAAGTTCCTCTAGATGAAATTGAAGATATTCTTGAGGAATCCAACAGTTGGGCGCACATTGTTCCTAATGAGCGAGAACGTACCTTAAATGAGTTAACTCCAGCCAGCGTAACAGGAACTCTAACTATCCCAGTAGGACGATTACGTAAGCTTGCAATGGGTGAGGATTTTTTATCTGCGTTCACTGTAGGGGATCAGTTGTTATGGGGGGCAGCAGAACCACTACGCAGAATGCTGAGGATTCTGGTAGAAACCTAGAGCTAAGGTAAGCTTTCTTTTAGAAATTTATCAAAAATTTCTCAGTAAAAGTTACATTTATGCCGTAAGTGTAATTTCAATCGCAAAATATCCATCTTGACTTATTTTGGAATAGGTCAAGTTTGACTTGAATGGATAACTATATGATGTTAATATGTTATTCTTAATAATTTAAGGGTTTTATAGTGCGCAGATCTATAATTAGAGTTTTTATCTTCCTGAGTGTAATAGCGTTACCCTGTTCCGTGCATGCTGTAGGCTTGGGGAATCTTACGCTTAACTCTTATTTAGGTCAGCCTTTTAAAGCCGAAATTGATCTTGTTGCTGTAAAAAAGGAAGAGATTCCTTCCTTAGTGGCAAGTCTGGCTTCACGCGATACTTTCAAACAGGCAAATATAGATTACGCGCCTTTTCTATTTACATTTGAAATAAGTATTGAAAATCGTGCCAATGGTCAGCCCTATATTAAGATTACATCTCCACAGCGAGTAGTAGAACCATTTCTGAGTATGCTAATCGAATTGAATTGGTCTTCGGGACGCTTAATCAGGGAATATACGGTACTGCTTGATCCACCAGAGGATGCGCTCCAGCCAACGGCACCAGCGATGCAGGTCGAGCCTGTTGTTCCTAGTTCTATTAAGCCCGAGCCAGCCCCAGCCGAAGAGCCTGATACTATAATTGAAGACTTTGTCAGTGATAAAGATCCAGTAATAAAAGAAGCGGCCCCAGTTCAAGAAGCAGCCCCAGTTCAAGAAGCAGCCCCAGTTCAAGAAGCAGCCCCAGTTCAAGAAGCGGCCCCAGTTGAAAAACCTAGTGTCACTACCTATGGACCAGTAAAAAAGGGGGATACCTTAGCTAAGATTGCACTAGAAGTGGCTCCTCCTCATGTACAGTTAAATCAGATGTTAATAGCGATGCATCGTGCAAATCGAGAAGCTTTTTCTGATAATAATATGAACCGGCTTAAAACAGGGCCCATACTTCGGGTACCTGATGCGAGTGAAATTGCAACTATTTCTCCAGATGCGGCAGATAAAGAAGTAAAAGTACAAACGGCTAACTGGGAGGCTTACCGGCAGAAGTTGGCTGCAGACGTAGCATCTGCTGCTCCAGCAAGTGAAGAATCAACACAAATAGCTACAGGGAGGATTACTACTACCATCGAGGGTGAAGCCGCAGTGACTAAAGAACCGGCTAAAAAAGAATCGTTAAAGATATCTAAAGGAAAAGGTCTAAAGGAAAGTAGCAGCGATACAGCAATTAGTGATCAGGATAAGATTCACTCTATGGAAGAAAACGCTATAGCTAGAGAAAAGGCGTTAATTGAGGCTAACGAACGGGTCGCATTACTTGAGAAAAATGTTGAGGAATTAAAGCACCTATTAGAATTAAAAAATATTGCTATAGCGAAAGCGCAACAACAAGCAGAGAATATAGCGCCAGATGCAGATACTAAGCCTCTTCCACCGGCAGTGGTAGAAGAAACTGCTCCTCCTGTAGAAGTGCCTTCTGTGGAAGGAGAGGAGATAAGTTCACCAGCTACTGAGGAGGCGCCTAGTGTTGAAGCTGAGCCAAGTACGTCAGTGGTTTCGCAACCGCCACCCATAGCAAAAACTCCGGTAAAACAAGCACCAGTTCCAGTTGTTGTAGAAGAGCCTCCTCTGATGGAATCGATAATGGATAGTGTAGGGCCTATAATTGACAGTTTGAAGGAGAATATTGAATATGTAGGCGCTGCAATCCTTCTTTTATTAACTGGGATATTTGGGGCAGCAGCAATACGTCGAAAAAAAGAAGCATCAATTGATGATGATAACTCATCAGATGTAGATACAACTTCTTCTACCACAGATTTATCATCCCAAGAAGAATCTAAATCTAAAGCGACTAAAACAAAACAGGCTGATGATTACGATCCAGTCGTTGAAGCAGGACAATATCTTGATCATGGGCGTGATGCCCAGGCAGAAAAAATTCTTAAAGATGCTTTAGCGAAAGATCAAAATAATCCTGAAATGTTAGCCAAACTTCTGGAAGTACATACCCTTCGTAAAGACAAGACAGCATTTGAGACTACTGCACGTGCATTATGGGCGGTGTCACCTACTGGTCCACTATGGGAGAAGGCAGCTAGATTGGGGCTTAGTATTGATCCAGAAAATCCTTTCTATGGTGGCTCGGTCGCATCAACTGGCTCCGATCAAATACAGGACACAGAATCACATAAGGTAACAACATCTGAACCAGTATCAAGTGTAGGCGTGAGTGAAGAGGGGCCAGAGCAAAAGGATGAGGTGCCAGAACAGTTGGATGAGCCCAGTTTTGGAATTGAATTTAGTAGCTCGCAAGAAGAAGCTAGCCCTGAGGCTCCTGTAGAAGAAGCTAGCCCTGAGGCTCCTGTTACCGAGAGCTCACCAAAATCTGACGACATGAGTATTGACTTTCCAAGTAGCGATATTGAGGATGAACCAGCATCTATAGCTACGCCAAGTTCTCCGGGATTACCAGAATCTGATTTAGCTGGGATAAATTTGAATATTGATGATTCAGAATCAACTGCATCATCAGATACACAGTCAGTTGAAAAGAGTGCCCAATGGCATGAAATTGCTACCAAGATTGATTTAGCAAGAGCTTATCAGGAGATGGGTGATAATGATGGCGCTAAAGAAATTCTTCAGGAAGTTATAAAAGAGGGAGATTCTGAACAGCAGGAAAGTGCAAAAGTTATATTAGAAAGCTTAAAGGGTTAATAAAAATCAGACGTTGCAATTGTATGTATTGATCAGTGCTCGGTTAATTAATAGAGATTTCTTGCAGGATACTATTACGAAAAGGCATATGGTCAATCACACATTTATTCCTCTCAAAATTTATCCTTGGATATTCCAGCCAAAGTCTGAACTATTCTAGCAATGATGGCAGCTATTCAGTGAGAATCGTCTTAGGATTAGAATACGATGGTAGTCATTTCTGTGGTTGGCAAAGCCAACCCTCTGGCTGCTCAATTCAAGATGCGCTAGAAACAGCGTTATCAAGAATTGCTCAGACCAGTATCCAGATAATCACCGCTGGTCGTACCGATTCTGGTGTTCATGCTACATACCAAGTAATTCATTTTGACACGAAGGTAAAGCGTCCCCTAAGTGCCTGGGTACGAGGTGTGAATGCATTATTACCTGATGGTATTGCCGTGCTATGGGCTTCAAGATTGTCAAATAGTTTTCATGCTCGCTACAGTGCAAGAGAACGATGTTATCTTTATTTATTACTGAATCATCCAATACGGCCTGGGCTTTATCATGGTAAGGTTGGTTGGTTTCATGTGCCACTTAACATTGAAAGGATGCGAGATGCCGCGAAATTATTACAAGGCGAACATGACTTTAGTGCTTTTCGAGCTTCAGAATGCCAAGCTAAATCTCCAGTGCGTAATGTAACTAAGCTGGAAATTATTCAGCAAGGCGATATCATTACATTCGAAATTCGTGCTAATGCATTTTTGTATCATATGGTACGTAATATAATTGGATCATTAATATACGTTGGAAAAGGAAAGCACTCCTCCCAATGGATAAAAGAGCTCTTGGAAAGCGGTGACAGAACTTATGCAGCGCCAACTTTTTCTGCGGCAGGATTATATTTAGCCGGGATAACTTATGACCTGAAATGGAAGCTACCATGTTTTGTTGAGCCGCCACTTGCAGCAATTTTACCCAGAATATCTAGGGCACGGAGATAGGAGCACGAGTGATACAATTTCTCTTCAATAGTGATTTCTTTTTTAAGAGATGCGAATTTCTCGTTCATCAAAGGAAAGACTTAATTAATAATTTATATGAATATATTTGTGCATCTTTATGCTTATAGAGAATTAATTTTATGCCCGTAAGAGTGAAAGTCTGCGGTATTACCCGTATAGATGATGCGTTAAATGCAGCGCAACTAGGTGCAGATGCTATTGGTTTTGTATTCTGGACTAAAAGTGCGCGCTTCATTTCTCCGCAAGAGGCTCGTAAGATCATTATGGCACTACCACCTTTCTTAAGTACGGTAGGGGTATATGTTGATCCAGACCCTGAATGGGTGGAAGAGACATGTTCTGTTGCTGGGCTAGATTTATTGCAATTTCATGGTGATGAGTCGGCAGAATTTTGTGGCCAATTTTCATTGCCATATATTAAAGCCGTACGACTTAGAACTGGAGTAGATTTGTTACAATACGCGGCTCGTTATTCCAATGCCCGAGCTTTGTTGCTGGATACCTTTGTCGAAGGTAAGCCAGGTGGAACTGGTACTACGTTTGACTGGAGTTTGATACCACAAAATTTGCAGTTGCCACTCATACTTTCGGGTGGTCTACATGCTGACAATGTTGGCTTAGCTATCAGAGAAACAAGTCCTTGGGCAGTAGATGTGTCTAGTGGAGTGGAAGTGGGTAAGGGTATTAAGGATAGAGATAAAATTGCTGCTTTTATGACAGGAGTTAGAAATGGCGAGAGTTCGTGATCTTCCCGACATTCATGGCCATTTTGGTCCTTACGGGGGCGTGTTTGTCGCAGAAACACTGTTTACTGCATTAGAGGAATTACGTATCCAATATGATCATTATCGTAACGATGCTGATTTTCAGATGGAATATACGAATGAATTAAAATCCTACGTAGGACGACCCAGCCCAATTTATCATGCAAAGAGATTATCAGCGCATCTCGGGGGCGCGCAAATTTTGTTAAAGCGTGAAGATCTGAACCATACAGGAGCACATAAAATAAATAATGCCATTGGCCAGGCTCTTTTAGCAAAAAACATGGGGAAATCACGCATAATTGCTGAAACTGGCGCTGGCCAACATGGTGTGGCCAGTGCAACTGTTGCAGCTCGTTACGGAATGGAGTGCATAGTTTATATGGGTTCCGAAGATATGAAGCGACAGGAGCCTAATGTCTACCGGATGAAGCTTTTAGGCGCAACTGTAGTGCCAGTAGATTCTGGTTCTAAAACACTTAAAGATGCACTTAATGAGGCCATGCGTGATTGGGTTACCAATGTAGAAAATACATTTTACATAATTGGCACAGTAGCAGGGCCACACCCATATCCGATGATGGTACGTGATTTTCAGGCTATTATTGGCCGTGAAGCTAAATTGCAGATGCAAGAGGAATATGGGCGTCAACCAGATAGACTGATTGCTTGCGTAGGCGGTGGATCAAACGCTATTGGATTATTTTTTCCCTACCTAGAGGATAAAAATGTGGTCATGATTGGTGTAGAGGCCGCTGGGCTTGGGATTGAAAGTGGTAAACATGCTGCTACTTTACTGACTGGAAAGCCGGGAGTATTGCATGGAAACCGTACTTATCTGATTCAAGATGAAGACGGGCAGATTATTGAAACTCATTCGATTTCAGCCGGACTTGATTATCCAGGTGTTGGGCCTGAGCATGCGTGGCTCAAAGATACAAATCGCGCACAATACGTTGGGGTAACTGATGAAGAGGCCCTAGCAGCATTTCATATGCTGTGTCGTTATGAAGGTATCATTCCAGCACTAGAGTCCAGTCACGCATTGGCATATGCTGCAAAAATTTCACCCACACTTGATAAAGAGAAATTGCTGTTGGTAAATCTTTCAGGGCGAGGAGACAAAGATATAGATACTGTATCGCAGGCCACTGGAACTATTTTTTAATTAGGGTTGAGATTTTATGTCCCGAATTGCAGATACATTTCGTGCGCTACACCAGGATACTAGAAAAGCGCTAATACCATTTATCACTGCTGGCGATCCTGATCCGACAATGACAGTTTTATTGATGCACGAGTTAGTGAATGTAGGCGCCGATATTATTGAACTTGGTGTTCCTTTCTCAGATCCAATGGCTGATGGACCAACTATACAAAGGTCTTATGAGCGCGCACTAAAGTGTCACATAGGCCTAAAGGATGTATTAGAGATGGTTGCAGAATTTAGAAAAACAAATACTGTAACGCCTGTGATACTAATGGGATATGCAAATCCAGTGGAAGCTATGGGCTACCAAAATTTTGCAGTAAAAGCAGTAGAGAGTGGAGTAGACGGGGTGTTGACAGTGGACTACCCGCCGGAGGAATGCGAAGAGTGGCTAAAATGTCTCAAACAAAAGAAGATAGATGCCATTTTTCTCCTTTCACCTACCACGCCAGAATTACGTGTTAAGCAAGTTGCAAAAAAGGCTCAAGGATTCGTGTACTATGTTTCACTGAAAGGCGTAACTGGTGCTGGACACTTTGATCTGAAGGAGGTAGCTGACAAACTTACTTATTTGCGATCATATATTTCTATTCCAATTGGCGTCGGATTTGGTATACATGATAGTGCAACGGCAAGGGCAGTTGCTGAATTGGCAGATGCTGTAGTGGTTGGTAGCCGGATTATTGAGGAAATAGAGAGATCGGATAAAGATAAAGTGCTAATGAATGTGTCTAATTTAGTAAAAGGTTTACGTAAAGCTATAGACGAAGTTAGTTTAGAACAATAAATGATAGAGGTTAAACACAAAGCTTATGAGTTGGTTTAAAAAACTTTTTCCACCAAAGATAAAACGAAAGGAGAGCGGTGAAAAAAGAGTTGTTCCAGAAGGACTCTGGAGCAAATGCGCTTCTTGTGAGGCGGTATTATATTACTCTGATTTGGGAAATAATTTTAATGTTTGCCCAAAGTGTAGTCATCATAATCGTATTTCCGCCAGAGTACGGTTAGATTTGTTTCTAGATACAGAAGGACGCAACGAGATTGGCGCAGAAGTGTTACCAATGGATCCACTTAAATTCATTGATAGCAAGCATTATGATGATCGATTGTTGCAGGCTAAAAAAGATACAGATGAGGATGATGCGCTTGTAGTTATGCAAGGTAGCGTTCAGACGGTACCCTTGGTAGCGGCAGCATTTGAATTTGGGTTTATGGGTGGCTCTATGGGATCTGTGGTGGGAGAGCGTTTCGTACGAGCAGTACAAGTATGCGTTGAGCAACGTTTACCTCTTGTTTGCTTTGCTGCCAGTGGAGGTGCGCGTATGCAAGAGGGTTTATTATCATTGATGCAGATGGCTAAAACTTCCGCCGTACTTACCAAAATGAAGCGGGAGAAACTTCCTTTTATCTCAGTGTTAACAGACCCTACTATGGGAGGAGTTTCAGCAAGCTTTGCTTTTATTGGCGATATAGTAGTTGCAGAACCTAAGGCGTTGATAGGATTTGCTGGGCCTCGAGTGATTGAGCAAACAGTACGGCAAACTTTGCCAGAAGGGTTTCAGCGTGCAGAATTTTTACTTGAGCATGGTGCTATAGACATAATTATTGACCGTAGACAGATGCGCGATAAGATTGTAAATCTATGTACATTGTTAATGCGGCTTCCAGCTCATCCTGTTTCTTTGTAACTCTGATATTTCATAACTTGATTTTTTTAAGCTTACATGTGACAGCACATGATCGAACGTAATTCTAAGCTTAGAACTTTACCTGAATGGTTGGCCTATCTTGAATGTCTTCATCCCAAGTTTATCGAGTTGGGGCTGGAGCGCGTAAATCAAGTTAAGATGAAATTAGATATTTCTCCACCATTTCCCATTATTACAGTCGGGGGCACCAATGGAAAGGGCTCAATCTGTTTAATGCTGGAGACCATTTTAAGTCGTGCTGGGTATCGTGTTGGATGCTATACGTCGCCCCATCTTTTTTGTTATAACGAAAGAATACGTATAAGCCAGCAGGAGGTTAGCGATGCTGAATTGTGTAAGATTTTTAATATAGTTGAAACTGCCAGGATAGATTGCGATGCTTCCTTGACTTATTTTGAATTTGGAACGCTAGCTGCCATGCAACTATTTGTTCAAGCTAGTGTAGATATAGCAATCCTAGAGGTAGGACTTGGAGGAAGATTAGATGCTGTCAATATTTTTGATGCTGATTGTGCTGTGCTAGCTAGTATTGAATGTGATCATATGAATTATCTTGGAGACACACGTGAGAAAATTGGGTTTGAAAAAGCCGGAATTTTTAGAAGCGGGAAGACTGCAATTTGTTCAGATTTAAATACTCCTAATTCCGTAAGACAACATGCAGATTCTATTGGGGCAAAACTAATTGTTATAGGAGAGAATTTTGGATATATAGCCGAGAAAACATTATGGAAGTATTGGGATGACAAAAAGAGAGGTTACTCTCTTCCTCGACCAGCCCTTAAAGGTATTCATCAATTACGAAACGCTAGCGCTTGTCTTGCCACATTAGATGCGGTTAGAGATATTGTACCTGTTACCAGCAGTCATATTTGCCAGGGCTTGCAGGAAGTAGTTTTACCAGGCCGATTCCAGGAGCTATCAAGGAAGCCAAAAATAATTCTTGATGTGGCTCATAATCCAGCTGCGGTACGTGCCTTGAGTAACAATCTTGATGACACGGATTTCTGTCAGAAAACTTATGCTGTATTTGCAATCCTTAAGGATAAGGATATAGATGGTGTGGTGAGGGAACTTATGCATAAAATTGATACTTGGCTTGTAGCAGATATTGACTCTTCGCGCGGCGCCTCCGCTGATGAAATAGTGCAGGCACTTGGAAACGCGGGTATAAATAAAGGAAGTGGGGCAATCTTTACTTTTCCCGATCCTGTTTCAGCCTATGTATTTGCCTGCAAGCAATCGACCAAAAATGATAGAATCTGTGTATTTGGCTCGTTTTATGTTGTGGGAGAAGTGATGCAATATATGAATTTGGTAAAGTATGAGTAGTAACTGGACAGATTTGTATGGCTAGAACTGTAAGCGAAGAAGACCTGCTATTAAGAAAACGTGCCAGAAGGCGATTGGTCGGAGCAATTGCACTTGTGATTATGGCTATTGTGATTTTGCCAATGGTGCTTGATCAAGCACCAAAACCGGAAAACGAAGAAATTGAAATAACTATTCCTTCTGAGAACCTCAGGGATGAGGTTTCTTCTGACATTAGCTCTGAGACTAGTGTGCCTACTAATATTGATTCTGATGTTAAAGAATCCGCTCCAGTTTCTCAGCAGACAGAAGAAATAGAGCCAGACTTGTTAGAACAATTAATAGAAGAAAAGGAGAAACAGGGGAGTAAACTAGCAAAAGGTACAAATAGCTCCAAGCATGACACTGAGGGTAATAAATCTACTGTTATTTCGGGAATATTTGTGGTTCAGTTAGGAGCTTTTTCTGATTTGGCCAAAGCAAAGCAACAACTACGTAATCTCGTATCAAATGGGATAGAAAAATCTTATATGGAAACATTAAAGAAGAAGGGAAAGAAAATATGGCGAGTGCGTATTGGTCCTTTCTCTACCCGCGAGGTAGCAGAAGAGAAACTTAAGAAATTGAGGAAATTTGGGCTTGATGGTGTAGTGATGACCAAATAACTTTATTATTGGTTTGTGTTACTACAGTACAATTTATCTCGGTATAACAAAAGCATTTGTTTTGTAATCTCGATAATGTCAGTAATAATAAATGACTATATTTGACTTTGTTGTCTTGATAATATTTGTTATATCGATTTCGATAAGTGTAATACGAGGCATTGTACGTGAAACATTCTCGCTAGCTGGTTGGGTGGTTGCGTATATGGTGGCAAAGACTTTTGCGAATGATTTTGTGTCTATGTTGCCACTAAGCATTACAGGTGATTCTTTGCGCGTGCTTGTGTCATTTTCTGCGCTTTTTCTATCTGTATTGCTTGTGATGAGCCTGATTACCATACTTGCATCAGCATTAGTTAGAACAGTAGGCTTAGGGTCCGTTGATAGATTATTTGGTGCATTTTTTGGTCTTGCGCGTGGATTGCTGGCAGTATTAATCCTCGTATTGCTAGCAGGTTTGACTACGCTGCCGCAAGAGCCATTTTGGCGGAAAGCATTGTTGAGTAGGCATTTAGAAGCGGGGGTAATAATGACAATGCCTTGGTTGCCACATGATTTATCAAGACGAATTAATTATAGAAATTAATATGGAAACAGTGGATACTTTTAAAGTAAGAGTGGCACTGAAATGGTGTAGTTGCTATGTGGTATGAAGCTTTGTGAGAACAGCCTTGTTTCACATTTTTTATTATAAGGTTAATTTAAGTAATCTTTTCGAGGTGTAATCATGTGCGGAATCCTAGGTGTAGTTGCTCGGTCTCCAGCTAACCAACTGCTCTACGATGGCTTGCTAGTGCTTCAACATCGTGGGCAGGATGCTGCTGGTATTGTTACTTCTCAGGATAAGGCTTTTCATATGCATAAGGGTGGCGGCCTAGTAAGAGACGTATTTCGTACACGAAATATGCGATCCTTATTGGGTAACATGGGTATGGCGCATGTTCGTTATCCTACTGCTGGCTCACCAGAATCGTCAGCTGAGGCGCAGCCTTTTTATGTAAACTCGCCATTTGGAATAGTATTGGGGCACAATGGCAACCTTACAAATGCCGCTGAACTTAATCAAGAATTATTTCGTGCGGATTTACGCCATGTAAATACTAATTCGGACTCTGAAGTTTTACTAAACGTACTAGCGCATGAACTGCAGGAAACCGCAAAAAAACATCAGCTGGATCCTGCTGCTATCTTTAGTGCGGTTTCTGGTGTCCATCGGCGCTGTCGTGGTGCTTATGCAGTGGTTGCAATGATTTCAGGTTATGGATTACTGGCTTTTCGTGATCCTCATGGTATTCGTCCGCTAGTATTTGGTAGTATAGATACTGAGCATGGTGTCGAATATCTCGTGGCATCCGAGAGCGTAGCCCTTGATACATTGGGATTTAAGCTTATACGTGACATTGTTCCTGGCGAAGCAATTTTTATTGATGAGGACGGCAATTTTTATAGTAAACAATGTGCAGATAATTATTCGCTTAACCCGTGTATATTTGAATATGTATATCTGGCACGTCCTGACTCGGTAATGAATGACATCTCAGTATATGAGACACGACTCAACATGGGCGAAAGTTTAGCTAACAAAATCACCAAAAATATGCGGCATCTTGATATTGACGTAGTAATTCCAATTCCTGATTCTAGCCGCCCGAGTGCTTTGCAACTTGCTAATCGTCTTGGCCTTAATTTTCGAGAGGGGTTTGTCAAGAATCGCTATATTGGGCGCACTTTTATTATGCAAGGGCAGCAGAGGCGTAAATCAGTACGACAAAAGCTGAATGCAATGGGTGTAGAATTTCGTGGAAAGAATGTATTGCTTGTAGATGACTCAATTGTAAGGGGTACTACTAGTCGAGAAATTGTACAGATGGCGCAAGAGGCCGGTGCGCGTAAGGTATATTTCGCTTCTGCTGCGCCACCAGTGCGCTTTCCTAACGTATACGGGATAGATATGCCGACACGTCAAGAGTTGATTGCAACTGGACGTGATGATGATCATATTAGGCACGAAATTGGTGCAGACTATCTTATTTATCAGGATCTTGACTCGCTTAAAAAGGATGTTAGTCGTGTTAAGCCATCGATTGAACATTTTGAGACCTCTTGTTTTGATGGCAACTATATTACGGGTGATGTTACTCCAGAATATTTGGCGGTGATTGAAGCGCAACGCAACACGGGTGCAACAGTGTCGCGAGTAGAGAACAGCTCGCAGCTAGATCTAAGTTTAGTGGCATCAGATTGATGGGTATTTGACAAAGCTCAATACTGAGTGTAATTTATAAATGTGCGCCGATTTGATAGTCAGCTTGCAGGCGCGTTATAAATTTAGCTAAAGCGGGAGAACCCGTTTTAGCAAATGCTGAACGGGTTTTTATTTGGAGGAAAACTTCCATGTCAGAAGATTTTGAATTAGAAACACTGGCAATGCATACAGGTATTCACCGTAGTCAGTTTAATGAGCATTCAGAAGCTTTATATCTTACATCGAGCTTTGTATTTGATAATGCTGCTCAAGCGGCTGCACGTTTTTCAGGTGCGGAGAAAGGCAACGTATATTCGCGTTTTACTAACCCTACAGTAACTGCTTTTGAAGAGAGACTTGCTGCACTGGAAGGAGCAGATGCATGCGTTGCTACGGCCTCTGGTATGTCGGCAATACTAGCGTGTGTGATGGGGTTGCTATCTGCTGGCGATCATATTATTGCCTCTCGTAGTTTATTTGGATCTACGCTTAATTTATTTAATAATATTCTTAAACGTTTTGGAGTTGAAATAACTTTTGTTTCTCCTATTGATATATCAGAATGGAGAGCGGCTGTAAAAGAAAATACGAAACTCTTTTTTCTGGAGACCCCATCAAATCCTATTACTGAAATTTCAGATGTTAATGAATTAGCTTTGTTAGCAAAGAAAACTGGTGCATGGCTTGCTGTAGATAATTGTTTTTGCACGCCAATACTACAAAAGCCATTAGAACTAGGTGCAGATATAGTAATTCACTCTGCGACCAAGTATCTTGATGGTCAAGGGAGGGTATTAGGAGGTGCGGTGCTTGGGAATCGGGAACTAATAATGGAGAAAGGAGTATTTGGCTTTCTTCGAACCGCAGGGCCAACATTAAGTGCTTTCAATGCATGGGTGATTCTGAAGGGAATGGAAACCCTCAAAATTCGTATGGAAGCACATTCTGCAAACGCACTTGAAATTGCTCGTTGGCTTGAGGTGCAGCCTAATGTAACAAAAGTAAATTATCCTGGTTTGCCTTCACACCCACAGTACAAACTTGCTAGAAATCAGCAAAAAACTGGTGGTGGCATTGTTTCGTTTGAAGTGAAGGGTGGAAAAGAAGAGGCATGGCAGGTTGTAGATTCCACTCGAATGATTTCAATCACTGCTAATCTTGGAGATACTAAAAGCACACTTACACATCCGGCTAGTACAACTCATTCTCGTATTAGTCAGGAAGAACGTAATGCGGCAGGTATTTCTAATGGACTTTTACGTATTGCAGTTGGATTGGAATCGGTAAAAGACATCAAAGCAGATTTAGCGAGAGGTTTAAAATAGAATACAGAAATATATAAGTTATTTTTCTACACTACATATATTAATCATTATGAAATTTTAAATTACTTCGGCTTTTTGAAGTACCACGTCCTCTGATGGGACATTCTGATGACCGCCTCGGTTAGTTGTTTCTACTTTTTTAATCTTATCCACAACATCTTTACCCTCAACTACTTTCCCAAAAACACAATAGCCAAATCCTTCTGTGGTGGGTGAAGTATAGTTAAGGAAACCGTTATCGGCGACATTAATAAAAAATTGCGCAGATGCTGAATGCACATCAGATGTGCGTGCCATTGCAACAGTGTATGCTTCATTTTTAAGGCCATTCGCTGCTTCATTCTGGATTGGTTGGCGAGTTTCCTTTTGCTTCATTCCTGGTTCAAATCCACCTCCCTGAATCATAAAATCATTAATTACTCGATGGAATATTGTATTGTCAAAATGCCCACTAGTTACATAGTCAATAAAGTTCTGAACTGTAACTGGAGCTTTTTCACTGTCGAGATCTATGGTAATTACTCCGTGATTGGTATGTAGTTTAATCATATATTTCCTTATTTCCCCGGTTGTATCTCTGTGGGCGTAGTTTTGCTAACTGGTTTGATTTCATTGATTACAATTGTCTCTTTAGGTACATCTTTTCTGAAAGGTTTGCTAGCCCCTGTAGGGGTTATAGAGATTTTTTTTACTATGTCCATGCCTTTAATAACTCTACCAAATACAGTATAACCGTAACCTCTAGGAGTGGGTGAAGTATAGTTTAAAAATTTGTTATTGCCCACGTTAATAAAGAATTGTGCCGTAGCTGAGTGTGGGTCTGAGGTACGTGCCATTGCAATTGTACCTAACTTGTTTTTAAGCCCGTTGTTTGCTTCGTTTTCAATAGGTTTTTTAGTAGGTTTCTGTTGAAGTAATTTGTTGAATCCTCCCCCCTGAACCATAAACCCTGGAATGACACGATGAAAAATTGTATCTTTATAGTGGTTTTCCTTAACATAAGAGAGAAAGTTCTCAACAGTTCTAGGTGCTTTATCAGGATAAAGTTCTATCAGGATATTGCCGAAATTTGTTTGCATTTCAACCTGTGGATTAGCAGCAAATGCTGAGGTGTAAAATAAAAATAATGAAATAATAAGTAGCTTATAGATATGCATAGGACCTTTATTGGAGACATGATAATTTGTAGGTAGACTTTAAATTGTAATGTATTTACGTGAATACTTGTTGTATCTATTAACGGGCAAATAATTGGTATTTTTACCCATGCTATACTTCTTTAGTCTCTTGAAAAGTATGTCAGTTTTTAAAGAATATTCAAGATTTTACCAATAAGCTAGCCAAGTTCAAAATTTTATTAGATGTTGAAAATTTATAATTCGCTTACGAAGAGTAAACAGAACTTTGTTCCAATGGCCCCTGGCAAGGTAAAGATATACGTATGTGGTATGACGGTATACGATTACTGCCACCTGGGTCATGCGCGTGTTATGGTTGTATTCGATATGGTTGTTCAATGGCTTAGGGCTAATGGCTTTGATGTTACTTATGTGCGTAACATTACTGATATTGATGACAAAATTATAAGGCGTGCACAGGAGAATAACGAATCTATTGCAATACTGACAGACCGTTTTATACAAGCAATGGACGAAGACGCTGCTGCACTTGGTGTTATGTCGCCTTCACACGAGCCTCGTGCTACTCAATATGTAGCAAATATGGTTGCTATGATTCAAGTACTGATAGATAAGAATATTGCCTATACCTCATCTAATGGTGATGTATATTTTGCTGTAAGTAGATTTCCTGACTACGGGAAGTTATCTGGTAAGGTATCTGCAGACTTACATGCTGGAGAACGTGTTGCTGTGGATCCGTATAAAAAAGATCCACTTGATTTTGTATTGTGGAAAGCAGCTAAACCTGACGAGCCATACTGGGATTCACCCTGGGGTAAGGGACGTCCTGGCTGGCACATCGAGTGTTCTGCGATGTGCAAACACTATCTTGGCGAACATTTTGATATACATGGTGGCGGAGAAGATCTGCAATTTCCTCATCATGAAAATGAGATTGCTCAAAGTGAGGCTGCACATGATCTTCCTTTCGTTAATTATTGGATGCACAATGGGTTTGTTCGTGTCGATGATGAAAAAATGTCTAAGTCGCTGGATAATTATTTTACTGTTAGGGACGTATTAGCACTTTATCAGCCGGAAGTTGTGAGGTTTTTTATATTGCGTGTTCATTATCGTAGCCCTTTAAATTATTCTGGTAGACATTTAGAAGATGCTAAACATGCACTAGATCGACTTTATACAGCGTTGAGAGGAAGTGAGCCCGCTATCACAAAGACATCAATAGACAGGAGTGATTCTCGTGCACAACATTTTATAAAGGCTATGAACGATGACTTCAATACTCCCGAAGCTGTTGCAGTGCTATTTGATCTTGCTAATGAAGTTAATAAAACAAGAGGATTGAAAGCTGCCCTTTTACTTAAAGAGTTGGGTGGTCAGTTAGGATTATTGCAACAAGATCCACAACAATATTTACAACACGAAGTTTCCATCAAAGATTCTACATATTCAGCAAGTAGTATTGAACAGATGATTCAACATCGTCTCTCAGCGCGTAAAGCCGGCAATTATACTGAAGCTGACCGTATTCGCAAGGAACTTCTTGATGTTGGTATAACTTTAGAAGACAGTTCGAGTGGCACAACATGGAGACGAGGATAAATTTACTTTCTTAGTGACCATTTTCATGTCAACTTTATGGATAGATAGGTCGTTATGAAAGTACACTTTAGGTGGTATTGTAAAGGTCATCTTACTTGCTAAGTAGTTTTACTATAGTAAAAGGAAGCGCCATGAAAAATTCTTCAATAGACTTTAAAGTGATAGTCCGATCATTAGTATTGGCGACTTTACTTCTTTTTATAGTAGTTGGTACCATACAAGCTCGAGGCTATGGTTCTGGTAGTGGCGAAGGTGAGAATCATAATTTTTATATGCCAAAGGCAGAATCCAGATTCTTTACTATATATGATATCAATAGAGATGGTTTCCTTGAGCTGGATGAAGTAACAGCAATGGGAATGCCAATTAGGACCTTCGATCAAACAGATTCCAACAAGAACGGTAAATTGAGTAAGGATGAATTTGCTAAAATGTGGGCAAGACCTCCCAAATAGTTACTAATAAAAATACTTAGGCAGAATAAGCTTTAAATCTAAGTGGCTACGATAAGCTCTCTAAGTACATAAGGTAGTATGCCGTCATGCATGTAGTAGTCTACTTCAACTGGGGTATCTATTCGACATAGAAGCTCTACTTTGCGTTGTTTGCCATTTTTGTCATAAATTACCAGCGTTACATCTTGCTGTGGACTAATTTCCTTGATCCCTAAGATATCAAATCGTTCGATGCCTTTGATACCAAGCGATTGTATGCTGTCCTTGCCCTTGAATTGCAAGGGTAATATACCCATACCAACTAAATTACTACGATGTATGCGTTCGAAGCTTTTAGCGATCACAGCTTTGACGCCGAGTAGCTTGGTCCCCTTTGCTGCCCAATCGCGGCTTGATCCCGTTCCATATTCTTCCCCACCGAAAACTATTGTTGGTATACCCTCCTTCATGTATTTTATTGCAGCATCATAAATATTCATTTGTATACTTTCATTTCTATCATTGTACTGATATAGGGTAACGCCTCCTTCGCTGCCAGGTACCATCATATTTTTAATACGTACATTAGCAAAAGTTCCACGCACCATTACATCATGGTTACCTCGACGGGAGCCGTAACTGTTGAAATCAGTTTTAGATACATAGTTTGCAAGTAAATATTTCCCTGCCGGCGAAGTGTCCTTAATGGCTCCAGCTGGGCTGATGTGATCAGTAGTTACCGAATCACCAAATATACCTAGTGAACGAGCACCAAAAATTTCACTATTACCACCTAATTGATTGGGTTCAATATGAAAGTCTTGGAAGAAAGGTGGTTCGGCGATATAAGTAGACTTAGGCCAAGTATAAACTTGGCCGGTAGCCGATGATATGTTGTTCCATAGGAGATGGTCTTTAGTTAGATTACTGTATAGTTTCTGGAAAGTTTTAGCATTGGTTGCAAATTTCATCAATGTACTAATTTCCTCATTACTTGGCCAGACATCCCCGAGCCAAACGGGCTTTCCATCTTTGCCAGTACCAAGTGGTTCAGTCATTAGATCTTTTAGTATGCTTCCTGCAATGGCATAAGCAACTACTAATGGAGGTGATGCAAGAAAGTTAGCATGTATGTTAGAGTGAATACGTGCTTCAAAGTTGCGGTTACCTGAGAGTACAGCTGCACATATCAGATCATTTTCTATCACAGCTTTTTCTATGGGCTTCGAAAGTGGACCAGAGTTACCTATGCAAGTTGTACAGCCATAGCCGACGAGGTTAAAACCAAGCTCTTCTAGGTAATGCAGCAAGCCTGTAACAGTAAGATATTCTGTAACCACTCTGGAGCCAGGTGCAAGTGATGTTTTTATGTGATGTTTTACTGTCAGTCCTTTTTCAACGGCTTTCTTCGCTAGTAGTCCTGCAGCAATTAAAACGCCTGGATTAGAAGTATTTGTACAGGAGGTAATAGCGGCAATTAATACATCTCCATGGCCTACATCAATTGATTGGGAGGAGCTCTTACGTTGGTTACTTTCAATCTCAGTAAGTGTAGGGTAGCGTTGATTTAAAGCCACATCTTTCTTGGCATATCCATTCCTTGAAATAGGTTTGACAAAAAGATCGGAGAATTTAGATTTGACATTACCGAGTTCTATCCGATCCTGCGGATGCTTAGGTCCAGCCAATGAAGGAGCAATCGAACTTAAGTCTAGATCTAATTCACAGCTATAATCAATCTCACCTTTACGTGGAATACCATATAATTCTTGTGTTTTAAAATAGGACTGGAATATGGTTATTTCCTCACTACTACGACCTGTATTTTTAAAGTACTTAATGGTGACATCGTCTACCGGAAAGTAGCCCATAGTTGCGCCATATTCAGGAGCCATATTGGCAATGGTTGCTCGGTCCGGAAGTGTTAGCGATTTAGTGCCATCACCAAAAAATTCAACAAATTTACCCACGACTTGTGCTTCTCGTAGCATTTCGGTTATTGTTAACACAAGATCTGTTGCAGTAACACCTTTTCGCAACTTACCTGTTAAATTTACACCTATAACATCTGGTGTAAGAAAATAAACAGGCTGTCCTAACATACCGGCTTCTGCCTCAATACCTCCTACACCCCAACCTACGGACCCAATGCTATTAATCATGGTGGTGTGTGAATCTGTTCCGACCAGTGTATCTGGGTATACTAAGCCATTCTTTAGATGGGCTCCACGGGCAAGATATTCCAAATTAACTTGGTGCACGATTCCTACCCCAGGCGGTATTACTTTAAACGTTTTGAAAGCTTGCATGCCCCATTTTATGAATTGATAGCGCTCCTTATTGCGGTGAAACTCAATTTCCATATTGCGACCAAGTGCTTGCTTGTTACCAAAATGATCAACTTGGATAGAGTGATCAACCACCAAATCCACTGGTACACGTGGCTCAATAATTTCTGGATTTCTACCGATTTTCTTTGTTGCACTCCGCATTGCTGCCAAGTCTGCCAGTAATGGTATGCCTGTAAAGTCTTGTAAAACTATTCGTGCTACGACAAAGGGGATTTCTTCCGTCCGGGTGGTATTGGGTTTCCACCTAGCCAGCTGTTCTACATGTGCTGTGGTAATTTTTTTATTATCAAAATTTCGTATAACTGACTCCAGTACAATACGTATACAAACTGGCAGACGTGAAATTTTGCTAAAGCCTTTTTTTTCTAGCGCGGGTAAGGAATAAAACTTCGCTTTCCCGCCTTTGGGTAGCAAAAATTCTTCCAGATTATCAAATTGATTGTGTAACATGTATATTATGTATTACATATAATTTGTTTAAAGCCTTAATGAAAAATTCTATCTGCCCAGTAAATGTTTTACTGATTCTCGTTCTTCCACCAGCTCTTCATAGGTTGCGCGCATCCTTTCTTTGCTAAAGCTACTTATTTCTAACCCTTGCACAATTTTATAGCTACCGTCCTTACAGATGACAGGGTGACTAAAAATTACGCCCTCAGGAATACCATAGCTACCATCCGAGGGTATACTCATAGATGTCCAGTCTCCTTCCTTTGTTCCAAAAACCCAATCATGAACATGATCAATTGCGGCATTAGCAGCACTGGCAGCACTCGACAAACCTCGTGCTTTAATAATTGACATTCCTCGATCTTGAACAGTGGGTATAAAATTACTATTTATCCATTCAGAATCGTTTATGAGATCACTGATCTTTTTGCCATCTATTTCTGTATAACTTAAATCAGGGTATTGAGTGGCAGAATGATTTCCCCATACCACCATTTTTTTTATATTAGAGACAGGTTTAGCAAGCTTTAAAGCTAGTTGAGACAATGCACGATTATGATCTAGTCTCATCATCGCTGAAAAATTGTTTGGACTTAATCCAGGAGCATTCTTCATGGTAATTAATGCATTAGTGTTAACAGGATTTCCTATTACTGTTACTTTCACATTGTGATTAGCTACTTCATCTAATGCCTTTCCCTGAGCAGTAAATATTTCACCATTATTTTTTAATAAGTCTTTACGCTCCATACCCTTGCCACGTGGCCGTGCCCCTACAAGCAATACGATGTTGGCATCTCGAAAAGCAATTTTAGGATCATCAGTAGCTACTACGTTGACAAGTAGTGGAAATGCGCAATCTTCTAGTTCCATTACAACTCCATTAAGAGCAAGCTGTGATGGAGGAATGTCATGTAATTGCAAAATGATTGGCTGATCTTTGCCAAGCATATCGCCGTTAGCAATACGAAAAAGAAGACTGTAGCCAATTTGGCCGGAAGCGCCAGTAACTGCAACGCGAATGGGGGATTTCATTTATTTTTACTCCCAATTTATTTAAGTAGCTAATTTAGGAATTTCTGAATAATTCATTAGAAATTCTAATAAGGATATTAAAAGACAGGTAAAATCGGAAAACTAATTGTACGATAGAAAATCACCTCGATTCTATAATTGTTACATGATGTTTAGATTTTATGTAGGAAAGAGCTTATACAGAATTTTTTGCATATTATTGTATATCTGTTGACCACGACTATAAAAACATTCTCCGCTACTGTCAATTTATGTAGATTCAATTATCTTTCAAAATTAATTTATACTAAGCTGCTAAGATACCTGGGTTGAATCTACAAGTATAACGGGCTAAACTCGCCCCTGATTTATACCTAGTTAGATAAAAGAGAAAATTGCATAAAAAACGGCCTAAGCACCTTAATCTTATAGAAATCAAGTTGCCCTTGCCTGCATTGATTTCAATACTTCACCGCGTGAGTGGAGTGCTTCTATTTTTTCCTGGAATTCCTATTTTATTGTACAGCTTACAGATGATGCTGGATTCACCACAAAGTCATGATGAATTTCATGTGTGTATAAATACTTTTATAGTTAAATGTGCGCTAATAATATTTTTGTGGTTTTTTATGCACCATTTGTGTGCAGGTATACGTCATCTTGCGCTGGATTTACATTATGGCATCGAGCTGGAACAAGCGCGTATGAGCAGTAGAATTGTATTTGTGGCTGGGATTGTTCTTACTGTATTAATTGGGGCAATGATATGGTAAGACGCATAGTAACTGGTGCTCATTACGGCCTGCTAGATTGGCTAGTGCAACGTATTACTGCAGTAGTGATGACAGTCTATGTTCTTCTGATGGGGCTGATATTAATAGTTTCTGCTCCACATGACTACGTTGCATGGAAAGAACTATTTGCTAATCAGTGGATACGTATTTTCTCTCTCTTATTTTTTGTAAGTCTTTGTTGGCATGCTTGGATCGGGCTCCGTAATATACTGATGGATTATGTCCATGAAACAGGTATTCGTTTAACAATTCAGGTGTTGGTGATTTTGTCATTACTGGTTTATGTCGTATGGGCTATCGAAATTATATGGAGCTAGTATGGCGATAACTAAAAGAAAATTTGATGTAGTTATTATAGGGGCAGGTGGTGCAGGTATGCGTGCAGCTTTACAATTGTCGGAAGCGGGGTTCAATGTTGCGGTATTGTCAAAGGTATTTCCTACTCGCTCGCATACTGTTGCTGCCCAGGGAGGCATTGCGGCTTCACTTGGTAATGTTACAGAAGACAGCTGGCATTGGCATATGTATGACACGGTGAAAGGTTCTGATTATCTTGGAGATCAGGATGCGATTGAGTTTATGTGTCGTCAGGCTAGTGAAGTTGTATATGAGTTAGAGCACTTTGGCATGCCATTTGATCGTTTAGAAAATGGTAAGATTTATCAGCGACCCTTTGGTGGTCAGTCCCAGAATTTTGGTGGGGCACAAGCTACGCGTTCTTGTGCAGCTGCAGACCGAACTGGGCATGCTTTGTTACATACGCTATATCAACGAAATGTGAGCGCTAATACTCAGTTTTTTATTGAGTGGATGGGGCTAGATCTGATTCGTGATGAACAAGGTGATGTGCTTGGTGTGACGGCGCTAGAAATGGAAACTGGAGAAGTAATAGCGTTACAGTCCAGAGCCGTTTTATTGGCTACTGGTGGCGGTGGACGCGTGTTTCAGGCCAGCACTAATGCTTTTATCAATACTGGTGATGGTCTTGGTATGGCAGCACGTAGTGGCATTCCTTTGGAGGATATGGAATTTTGGCAATTTCATCCTACAGGTGTATACGGCGCTGGAGTTCTTATAAGTGAAGCTGTACGTGGAGAAGGTGGATATTTAATAAATAAAGGTGGCGAACGTTTTATGGAACGCTATGCCCCTAACGCCAAGGATCTAGCTAGTCGTGATGTAGTTTCGCGCGCTTTGACCATGGAGATTAAAGAGGGACGTGGTTGTGGTGATAGCGCTGATCATCTACTACTTAAGCTAAATCATCTTGATGCAAATGTAATTAATATGCGCTTGCCAGGCATTCGTGAAATTGCAATCAAGTTCGCCCGGGTTGATCCAATCAATGAAGCGATTCCAGTCGTGCCTACTGCACATTACATGATGGGTGGTATCCCTACAAATTTTTATGGACAAGTTGTAGTTCCATACAAAACAGGGCCAGAAGAGGTTGTACAGGGTTTATACGCAGTGGGTGAATGCGCATGTATATCGGTGCATGGGGCAAATCGCCTAGGAACAAATTCTTTACTTGATATACTTGTATTTGGACGAGCTGCAGGTAGACAGATAATCGAAGACCTAAGCAGGAATCCACATCATAAACAATTGTCTGCAAGCGCTACAGAAGAATCATTAGCACGACTTGCTCGTTTAGATAACCAAAAAGATGGGGAGAATGTAGCTCAAGTTGGTGATATGTTACGTAAGACTATGCAACTACATTGTGGTGTGTTTCGTTTTGCTGATATGTTGAAAGAAGGCGTGGAAAAAATTAACAAAATTGTAGAGCAATCACACCATACTGAGATTAAGGATAAAAGCAGGGTCTTTAATACAGCACGAATTGAGGCACTAGAACTCGCCAATCTGACGGAAGTTGCACTTGCAACTATTGTGTCAGCAGAGGCCAGAAATGAGAGTCGTGGTGCCCATGCTCGTGATGACTTTTCCAAACGAGATGATAACAAATGGCTCAAACACACTTTGTATTTCAGCGAGGATCGGCGGATTGATTATAAGCCAGTAAAACTAAAACCTTTGACTGTAGAATCATTCCCTCCTAAGGAAAGGACTTACTAAGATGAGCAAAAAAGCGAGAAGACTTTGCAGAAGATAGAAGGGTTATTTTTCTTTGTTATCTCAAGTATATCCTTTTTAATCTGTATTAATTTTGGAGTAAGTAGGTATGCGTTTTTCAATCTATCGATTTGACCCTGATAAAGACGTAAAGCCGTATATGCAAGATTTCGACATAATGCTGGAGCCGGCTGATAAAATGCTGCTTGACGCACTGATACGTATTAAGACTGTTGATGATAGCTTAAGTTTGCGACGATCTTGTCGAGAAGGGGTATGTGGGTCAGATGGAATGAATATAAACGGTCGCAATGGGTTAGCTTGTATTACACCGGTTTCTGAATTAAAAGAACCTGTAGTTTTACGACCCCTTCCAGGGCTGCCTGTAATACGAGATTTAATCGTAGATATGACTCAATTTTTTCAGCAGTATCACTCAATTAAACCTTATCTAATTAATAATGATCCGCCACCAGAAACAGAGAGATTGCAATCTCCTGAAGAAAGAGCAGAGCTCGATGGCGTATATGAGTGCGTATTGTGTGCATGTTGTTCCACAGCATGCCCTTCATTTTGGTGGAACACGGATAAATTTGTTGGTCCTGCAGGATTGTTGCAAGCATATCGTTTCCTCGCTGATAGTCGTGATCAAGCTGCTGCAGAGAGACTAGATAACCTTGAGGATCCATACCGATTGTTTCGTTGTCATTCTATTATGAACTGTGTAGATACATGTCCTAAGGAGTTGAATCCAACCAAGGCAATCAACAAGATAAAAGGCATGATGGTGAAAAGGACTGTATGAAAGAGTTTGATCGTGTTCGCTGGCGTTGTCGACGTGGTATGTTAGAACTTGATATTGTTTTGCAGCGGTTTGTAGATAAACACTATATGCAACTAAATGAGTGCGAATTGCAGCAATTTGAAGCGTTATTAGATCTTCCTGATAATGATTTGTGGGATATGATTGCTGAAAAAAAAGAAGTTAATGATATAAAGTTGCAGCCGGTGTTGCAACTCTTGCAAATAGATTGACAGATTTGTAAGAGTTTTGCGAATTAAAACAGTGGAGAAAAATATGGAACAAAAAAGAATGGCTAAACTTGATTTAGGAAATAGTGATCAACTGGCCGAATTTCCAATTCTATCTGGGAGTATGGGGCCAGATGTGATAGACATTCGTACTTTACATGCGAAAAGCGGCATGTTCACTTATGATCCAGGCTTCCTTTCTACGGCTAGTAGCAGTTCTGAAATTACATTTATTGATGGAGATAAAGGGATTTTACTTTATCGAGGCTATCCAATCGAGCAATTGGCTGAGCATTGTGATTTTATGGAAGTGTGTTATTTATTGATTAATGGTGAATTACCTACTGAGGATCAAAAAAACTTATTTGTTAATTCTATCAACGAACATACGATGGTACATGAGCAACTTGTACGATTTTATGCTGGGTTCCGTCGTGATGCCCACCCAATGGCTGTTATGGTTGGAGTAGTTGGTGCTTTGTCGGCGTTTTATCATGAGGCGCTGGATATTTCCGATGCAACACACCGCGAGCTTTCAGCGTTTCATTTGATTGCAAAATTACCGAACATAACTGCAATGGCATATAAATATAATCTTGGCCATCCTTTCAACTACCCACAAAACTCTCTTAGCTATGCAGAAAACTTCATGCATATGATGTTTGCTATTCCTGCAGAGGAGTACAAGCCAAACCCAGTACTGGCAAGGGCGCTAGATCGTATTTTGATCCTTCATGCCGATCACGAACAAAATGCTTCTACTTCTACTGTTCGCCTAGCTGGTTCTAGTGGAGCAAATCCATTTGCTTGTATCTCCGCTGGTATTGCTTGTTTGTGGGGGCCGGCACATGGCGGGGCGAATGAAGCTTGCCTTAATATGCTCGAAGAAATTGGGGATGATTCACGTATCAGTAAGTATATTGATCGAGCTAAGGATTCAAAAGATAGTTTTAGGTTAGTGGGATTTGGCCATAGGGTGTATAAGAATTTTGATCCTCGTGCAAAGCTGATGCGTGAAACTTGCCATGAGGTATTAGGTGAATTGGGGCTAGAGAACGATCCTCTATTTAAACTGGCAATGAAATTGGAAAAGATTGCGCTGGAAGATGATTATTTTGTTACTAAGAAACTCTATCCTAATGTTGATTTTTACTCGGGTATTGTACAGCGTGCACTTGGCATTCCAAAATCTATGTTTACTGCCATATTCGCTACTGCGCGTACTGTAGGCTGGGTTGCTCAATGGATGGAAATGATTTCTGATCCGGGACAAAAGATAGGCCGTCCACGTCAGCTCTATACTGGTGTTAAAACGCGCCAAGTAGCTCCGATTGCAAAGCGTAATTAAAATATGGCTGATCAGAGATAGTTGAAGGAAAATTTACGAACATGATGAAACAATTGTTTAAGAACTCAATGTTATATGGTGCAAACGCACCGTTTATTGAAGAGCTTTATGAGGACTATCTAGAATGTGCGACTTCAGTACCCCCAGAATGGCGTGGATATTTTGATGGACTACAACATGGGCTGGCAGGAGGGGCAGCTGATGTTTCACATAGTTCTGTAATTGAGTCATTTATTCGTATAGAAAAAGAGCGTCGAAGAAATGGTCATAGTGCACCTTACGTCATACATGATGAAGCCGAAGAGCGTAAGCAGGTATCTGTACTACAGATCATAAATGCCTATCGCTTTCTCGGGGTACGCCAAGCTAATCTTGATCCACTCAAACGCCTGAAGAAACCGTATATTGCCGGACTTGACCCTTCATCTTATGGGTTAACTGAGGAAGATATGGGCACTGTATTTAATACAGGCTCATTAGTCGGACCAGATCTGGCCCCCCTAAGAAAAATATTGCAATTACTGCAGCAAATCTATTGTGGAAATATTGGGGTAGAGTACATGTACATGACTGATACTGAACAGAAACGCTGGATTCAGAATCGTCTTGAAGGTACCCGCGCACAACCTGACTTTTCTACTAAATATAAGCGTCATATTCTAGAGCGCCTTAGTGCAGCAGAGGGACTAGAAAAATACTTACATACGCGCTATGTAGGACAGAAGCGTTTTTCTGGCGAGGGCGGTGAAAGCTTAATTCCATTGTTAGATAATTTATTACAGCGTGCCGGTCGAGTGGGGGTGCAAGAAGTAGTTATAGGTATGGCACATCGTGCAAGACTTAATGTCTTAGTAAATATCTTAGGCAAAATGCCTTCAGACTTATTCCAGGAATTTGAGGGAAAACATGCACAGGAACTGACTGCAGGGGATGTCAAATATCATCAGGGATTTTCTTCCTCGATATCAACTCCAGGTGGAATTATACGAGCAACACTTGCATTTAATCCGTCACACCTTGAGATTGTTAATCCAGTAATAGAGGGTTCAGTACGTGCCCGACAGCATCGCTTAGTAGATATGCAAGGGAATATGGTTTTACCAGTATTACTTCATGGCGACGCGGCATATTCAGGTCAGGGCGTGGTGATGGAAACACTTAATCTATCCCAAACTAGAGGTTATGGAACTGGTGGTACAGTACATGTCATCATCAATAATCAGATTGGTTTCACTACCTCTGATCCACGTGACTCACGTTCTACGCTTTATTGCACTGAAGTATCGAAAATGATTGAAGCGCCAATTTTTCATGTTAACGGAGATGATCCAGAGGCAGTAGCAATGGTTGGTGAGATGGCGCTTGATTTTCGGATGCAGTTTCAGAAAGATGTAGTGATAGATATGGTATGTTTCCGTCGTCTTGGTCACAATGAACAGGATGACCCAATGGTTACTCAGCCATTGATGTACAAGATTATTAACCAACATCCCGGCACACGTAAAATTTATGCTGACAAACTTGAAATTGAAGGTGCTATTGCAACAGGTGAAGCAGAATACATCCTTAAGAATTACCGCGATGACATGGACGCAGGGCATAACCCAAATAAGACTATATCCTATGGAAAAGATTCGTCACGTGCGGTTGACTGGGCGCCATTCCTAAAGGCAAGTAAGTGGAATCAGAAGGTGAAGACAGGGGTATCGATGACAAAATTAAAGTTCTTAGCCGAGCGGCTTACTGATATCCCTGAAAATTTCAAACTACATCCTCGAGTAAAAAAAATCATTGAGGATCGTCGGTTGATGGGTAAGGGTGAGCTATTTTTAGATTGGGGTATGGCGGAGAATTTAGCATACGCAGCACTGCTGGATGATGGATTTCCGGTTCGGATTTCAGGACAAGATTCCGGGCGAGGTACTTTTTTCCATCGTCATGCAGTTTTGCATAATCAGAGTCGAGAAAAATGGGATGAAAGTACTTACCTTCCACTTCGTCACATTACACCAAATCAACCAAAATTCGGAATGATCGATTCAATGTTATCAGAGGAAGCTGTTCTAGCTTTTGAGTATGGTTATACTACAGCTGAGCCAAATGAGCTTGTAGTTTGGGAGGCACAATTTGGTGATTTTGCAAATGGTGCTCAGGTTGTGATTGATCAGTTTATAGCATCTGGGGAAGCCAAGTGGGGAAGGTTATGTGGCTTGGTAATGATGCTTCCGCATGGATACGAGGGGCAGGGGCCAGAGCACTCGTCTGCAAGGCTTGAGCGCTATCTGCAGTTATGTGCCGAATATAATATTCAGGTTTGTGTGCCATCTACTCCAGCCCAGATGTTTCATTTATTGCGACGTCAAATGATTCGTCCTCTGCGCAAGCCACTTATAATCATGAGTCCAAAAAGCATGCTACGTCGGAAGGAGTCAGTATCAAAGTTGAGAGATTTGGTCAACGGAAAATTTCAACCCGTGATTTCTGAAGCGGAAAAACTAAACCCTAAAAAAGTGCGGCGTATTATAGCTTGCTGTGGTAGGGTCTATTATGATTTGTTAGCTTATCGAAAGGAACAAAAAATTACAGATATTGCAATCATCCGGATAGAACAGCTATATCCATTTCCTCATGATGATTTTCAAGCTGAGGTCGATCGTTATGATCAAGCTAATGATGTAATTTGGTGCCAGGAAGAACCAGGAAATCAGGGTGCTTGGCACCGTATTCAGCATTATTTATTGCGACATTTAGGTCTTAATCAGACTCTTGGTTATGCATTGCGCCCATCTTCAGCATCACCTGCCGTAGGGTATTTAGCAAAACATAATTTTCAGCAGCGTGAACTAATTGTAGCAGCATTTCGTGAGAGAATTTAATTTAAAGGAAGAGGGATGCTAGTTGAAGTTAAAGTTCCTGTGTTATCTGAGTCGGTAGCAGAGGCTACCTTAGTTTCTTGGCACAAGAAGCAGGGGGAATTTGTTAAGCGTGATGAAAATTTAATTGATATTGAGACTGATAAAGTGGTACTAGAGTTGCCAGCCCCAGCAACCGGCATGCTAACAGAAATTATTAAGGATGATGGAGCTACTGTAGTTAGTAGTGAACTTATTGCTACTATAGACACCAAGGTTACCGCTGTCGCTACTCCTACTAAGCCTACTAAAAAAATTGTATCCTCAGATAAGAAATCTGTAGCCACAGTTAAACCTACTATGCTTCCAGCAGCTAAAAGGGTAGCGGCAGAGAAAAATATCAAGGCCAATGAAATTGGTACCATTAGTGGTACTGGCCGTGGGGGACGCATTACAAAGGAAGACGTTATAGAACACGTAAAATCCAAACCTACTTCGAGAATATCATCAGACTCAGATTCCCTATCAGAAGGTAGTCGTTCAGAGCAACGAGTACCTATGTCCAGGTTACGTTTACGTATAGCCGAGCGGATGGTGCAATCACAATCGACCGCAGCAATACTTACAACATTTAATGAAGTTAACATGCAGGCAATAATAGACTTTCGTTCCCGCTATAAGGAGAAATTTGAGAAAGAGCATGGAGTAAAGCTTGGTTTCACCTCATTCTTTGTTAAGGCGGTGGTAGCGGCACTAAAAAAATTCCCTATCGTCAACGCTTCAGTAGATGGCGATGATATTATTTATCATGGTTATTACGATATAGGTATTGCGGTAGGTAGTCCACGGGGTTTAGTAGTGCCTATTATTCGTGATGCAGATCGCTTGTCTCAAGCTGATATTGAAAAACAAATTACGGATTTTAGTAACCGTGCCCGAGAAGGTAAGCTTACAATCGAGGAGTTAACAGGAGGAACTTTTTCTATTACTAATGGTGGTGTATTTGGTTCGATGTTATCAACGCCTATTATCAATCCACCACAAAGTGCAATTTTAGGAGTTCATGCAATTAAGGAGCGTCCGGTAGCTGAGAATGGCCAGGTAGTCATTCGTCCTATTAACTATTTAGCGCTATCTTATGATCACCGTATTATTGATGGACGTGAAGCAGTGCTTTCTCTGATAGCGATGAAAGAGGCCCTTGAAAACCCAATGAGTCCACTACTAGAAGCTTAATGAGCTATTCTTAAGTACCATATAACAAAGTGTTATATCTAATATTGAACATTAAATTATTCTAAGAAATTAAAATGATAGAATCCTATGATGTGGTAGTAATTGGTGGCGGCCCAGGGGGCTATGTGGCTGCAATCCGATGCGCACAATTGGGTCTTAATACGGCTTGTATCGATGAGTGGAAGAATTCACAGGGTAAAGCAAGCCTTGGCGGTACTTGCCTCAATGTAGGCTGTATTCCTTCTAAGGCGCTACTTGAGTCCTCTGAGAATTATGAGCGTGTTGCACATAAATATTCTGGGCATGGAATTAAGGTAGATGGTCTATCAGTAGATATTCCTACAATGATTTCCAGAAAGGATAAAATTGTTACGGCATTTACTAGTGGGATTACCATGTTATTCAAGAAAAATAAAGTTAGTTCAATACATGGGAAGGCAACATTAGTAAAAAATAAAAATGGCAAGAAACCGTGGAAAGTTAATATTAATAATGACAACAAAGATGAAATTATTGAGGCAGGGCACATCATAATTGCTACTGGCTCAACTCCACGCCAGTTGTCGTTGGCGGCTGTAGACAATGAGCTTATCCTGGACAATGAAGGGGCCCTGGCATTGGCTGAAGTTCCGAAGCGTCTTGGTATTATTGGCGCAGGTGTGATTGGCTTAGAAATGGCTAGTGTTTGGCGAAGATTAGGCTCAGAGGTTACCATTCTTGAGGCGCTACCAGAGTTTCTTTCAGTAGCTGATGAACAAGTAGCGAAAGAGGCACAAAAAGTTTTTACTAAACAGTTAGGGATAAAGATTTTTCCTGGTATTAAACTTACCGAGATTAAAACCATAAAAAAAACTATCACGGTAAAATATCATGATTTTCAAGCTAAAGAGCAAACACTAGAAGTTGACAAGCTGATAGTATCAATTGGTCGTGTTCCAAATACTGCTGATTTAGGTGCAGAAAATGTTGGGCTAAAAATAGATGATGGTGGCCGCATAGAAGTTGATAGCTATTGTCGTACTAATTTGCAAAATGTGTATGCTGTTGGTGATGTAGTTCGTGGGCCAATGTTGGCGCACAAAGCTTCGGAGGAGGGAGTAGCAGTAGCAGAATTAATTGCAAAAACAGCAGAACAACAAGTAAGTGAGCTTACGAAAGTAAATCTTGGTACGATCCCGTGGGTAATTTATACGTCGCCAGAGATAGCCTGGGTAGGTAAGACTGAGAAAGAACTGAAAACTGCTGGAATAGAATACAAATCTGGCCAGTTTCCCTTTATGGCGAATGGAAGAGCGAGAGCATTGGGTGAAACTAGTGGATTCGTAAAAGTTCTTGCGGACGCTAATACAGATCGCATTTTAGGTGTTCATATGATTGGTCCATATGTATCAGAGATGATTTCGGAAGCTGTTGTTGCAATGGAATTTTCTGCAAGTAGTGAAGATATTGCCCGTATTGTACATGCGCATCCTTCTTTATCAGAAGCATTACATGAAGCAGCACTGGGTGTAGATGGGCGTTCATTACATATATAAGTTCAAAACGGTTCAATGACTCATATTGGATTATCAAAAGAAATTAAAGAATTGTGCAGGCTAAATGATCTAAGATCTATGATTTAAGATTCGTTAGTTAACCATTCTTTTCGTATTGCGCGCGCATCAGAGAAGGCTTTCACCAAAGCTGCTTCATCATGATCTTCAATAATTCTGCGCATACGCGCTAGCTCTTCTTGATAAGTATCAATTTGTTTAAGTAATAACTCGCGATTTGCAAGACAGATGTCGCGCCACATTTCTGGGGAGCTACCTGCAATACGGGTGAAGTCACGAAAACCACTTCCAGCAAAGTGTAGCAGGTCATCTATACTATCTTCTGTATTTATAGAAACAATATGATTCATTAGTGTAGCTGCTAGTAAATGAGGGAGATGACTTATTGCGGAGAGGATTTTATCATGCCGATAAGCGTTTATTTGTGAAACTCGTGCACCACAACCCTGCCATATATTTTTTACGCACTCTAATGCATTTGTATTAGTTTCGTCTAAAGGCGTGAGAATTAATGTCTTATCTTGGAATAAATCTTTATTAGCTGCATTTGACCCGCTTTGCTCTGCCCCAGCAATAGGATGAGCAGGTACAAAATTTTTAAAATGGTTAGGCAAGAAAGTGCGTGCGGATGCTATAACATCTTGCTTGGTACTTCCCGCGTCAGTAATAATTGTTTTTGACTCAAGATAAGGAGCAATTTGCGAAAAAATCTTTCCTATTTGCCCTACAGGTACCGCTAATAATATTAGATCCGCATTTTTTAGTGCAAGTGAGTAATCATCAGTAAATTCATCCAATATTCCTAACTTTATCGCACGTTGTAGGTTTTCCTTGCTTCGTCCTAAACCGACAATATGTTTAACTAGTCCCGCCTTTCGTACAGCCAGCGCAAAAGAGCCCCCGATCAAGCCAACACCTATAATCACTAGTTTGTTGAGGATAATATTTGTCATATTTTGAAAAAAATAAACTTCTTTATTGAATTGCTTTCTCAAGAGCTTGTAAAAACTTATTATTTTCAGATTCGAGGCCTATAGTGACACGAAGATGTTGTGGCATCTCATAGATACCTAGGGGACGAACGATAACCCCCTGTTTCAATAATTCTTGATACACAGCAAGTGCCCCGCCATCTTTAACACAAAAACTTATAAAATTCCCAAAGGATGGAATGAATTCGACTCCTAGTCGGTTTAGGCTAGAGGTTATTTGTAACATTCCTGCTTGATTGAGAGCATAGGATCGTTTGACAAACTCTACGTCATTTATTGCCGCCAACGCACCAACGAGTCCTATGTTGTTTACGTTAAATGGCTGACGTATTCGGTTCATTAAATCGGCCACATGGGTATGAGCAAGTCCAAAACCTACACGAATTCCAGCCATACCGTAAATTTTAGAGAAAGTACGCGTGATAAGTAAATTTGGAAAGTGATCAAGCCATTCTATACTGTTTGCTTTAGAAGCTTCTGGTAAGTATTCATTATAGGCCTCATCTAGTACTACTAGTATATCTGGTGATATTTGTTTTAGAAAAGATAGTAAATTAGTAGTAATCACAAATGTACCAGTAGGATTATTTGGATTTGCAATATAGATAACACGAGTTTCAGGTGTTACAGCATCCAGCATAGCATCTAGGTCATGGCCAAAATTTTTTGCAGGAACCGAAATACCTTTTGCACCAACTGCTTGGGTTACAAGCGGGTAAACTGCAAAAGCATGCTGAGAATAGATTGCTGATGTACCTGGTTTTAAAAACACTCGTGCTGCCAGCTCCAGTACGTCATTAGAACCGTTACCTAGAACAATTTGATTGCTGTCTACATCATATTTTCTTGATAAAGCAGTTTTTAATTCAAAGCCATTACCATCCGGGTATCGCTTTACTTCATCGAGTGCATTTATCATTGCTTCTAATGCTAGAGGACTTGTCCCAAATGGATTCTCATTTGATGCAAGTTTTACAATGTTATGTTCATCCAATCCCATTTCCCTTGCTAGCTCAGAAATTGGTTTACCAGGTTGGTAGGGGGCAATAGATTGAATATATTCTGGAGCAAGATCACAAAGAGTCATAAAGCCAGCACCATAATGAATTGAGAGTTGGAGATCCAGTGTAATTAAAGTAAATCGGAATTAAAACTATTTTTCTTTTCCGAGCAACGAAAGATAAATTAAGCTGATGGGTAGGATCCAAGTATCTTTAAGAATGTTGCTTTTTTTTGTATTTCTTCTAGTGCCTCCGCAATTTTCTTATCTTGTTGATGGCCCAGGATGTCAACAAAGAAAACATATTCCCATAAGCTTGCACGGGAGGGGCGAGACTCTAAATGACTCATACTTACGCCATGCTGTGCTAGGGGAGATAATAATTCATGTACGGCACCAGGTACATTTTTGGCCGACATTACGAGTGATGTTTTATCCTTACCTGAAGAACCAATCTCTTGGGATCCAATTACCAAGAAACGTGTTGTATTTCTTGGGTCATCCTCAATATTCTCAGCGCATATGGAAAGCTTATATACTTCGGATGCTTTTTTACTGGCAATTGCAGCAACATCTTTATCCTCAGCAGCTAACATTGCTGCATGAGCATTGCTTGCAGCAACTACTCGTTTTACCTGTGTGAGTGGTAAATTTGTATTTAACCATTCATGACATTGCGCTAGAGATTGTGGATGGGAGTAAATCTTTTTGATTTTTTTAAGATCAGTATGTTTAGCAAGTAGACATTGATGTATTGACAATTGAATCTCACCACAGACCTTTAGAGAGGTTTGTAATAGTAGATCTAATGTTTTACCAACCGCACCTTCATTAGAGTTTTCTACTGGCACGATTCCATGATTTGCAACACCAAATTCGACTTCTCGGAATACTTCATCTATAGATTCGCATGGTAGGGTTGTTACAGTGCTGCCAAAACGATTCAATACGGCTTCTTCTGAAAAGGTTCCTTGTGGGCCAAGATAGGCGATTGTTAATGGCGTTTCCATGGCGCGGCATAATGACATAATCTCCGTAAAAAGACGTGAGACATTTTCTTGAGTCATTGGCCCAGAATTTAATTTTTGCAGATGTTCTAGTACTTGGGCTTCTCGCTCAGGACGATATATTAAGCCCTTCTTAAATTGACCGATTTGTTTTGCCAGGTTAGCACGTGTGTTTACAAGTTTGAGTAGCTCTCGGTCAATTGCATCTATCTCGTCACGAAGGTGTCTAAGTTGGTCAGCCATTAAGAATTAATTCCCTATTTATAAGATTATTTGGCTAATACTGGAAGATACCGTACCATCAATACACCAGGAATTGCCATAATCTTATCAATTGTTTTCTGCGGTACTAGGCTATCCACATCGACCAGAGTGTATGCCATCTCACCGCGAGATTTGTTTCCCATATTATGAATATTAAGACCAGCATTTGCCATATTAGTAGAAATTTGCCCTAACATATTAGGCACATTAGAATTGGCTACCGCTATTCGATAGGGAGACTCACGCTCCATTGTTAAGTCTGGGAAATTAACAGTATTTATGATGTTCCCATTTTCTAAATAGTTCATTATTTGCCTTACAACCATTATTGCGCAATTCTCTTCTGCTTCTAAGGTGGAGGCTCCTAAATGTGGCAAGGTGATCACCGCTTTATGACGCTGAAGTTTTTTACTAGGAAAGTCGCATACATAATATTTTATTTTTCCAGATTCAGCCCCTGAGAGTACTGCGTTTTCATCCACGATACCTTCACGAGAGAAATTTAGTAAGATCGCACCTCGCTTCATGGATTTGACACATTTATCATTAATTAGAAGTCGTGTGGCATCTAGCAAAGGTACATGTAAGGTTATGAAATCACTGTGCTGAAGTAAATTTTCGATACTTGAAGCTTTTTTTACTTCTGATGATAGATTCCATGCTGCATCCACTGTTATTTCAGGATCATAGCCCATCACCTTCATGCCAAGACCGATAGCGGCGTCTGCAACTAGTCGTCCTACAGCACCTAATCCGATAACTCCTAATGTACGTCCTGGCAATTCCATCCCAGAATACTGCTTTTTACCATCTTCTGCCAACTTGTGTAGTGTAGTGTTACTGCCTTGTAATCCTTCAGTGAAATGAATTGCAGGAATCAAATTACGTGCCGCTATTAACATGCCTGCTAATACAAGCTCTTTCACCGCGTTTGCATTTGCACCAGGGGCATTAAAAACAGGGACACCACGCAGATTCATTTTATTTACTGGAACGTTGTTTGTTCCTGCGCCGGCTCTACCAATTGCCATTACACTTTTAGGAATATCCATTTTTAGCATATTATGCGAACGAACCAGAATTGCATCTGGTTCAGCAAAATTATTTCCTACGGTATAACGGTTACTAGGAAAGAGATTCAGACCAAGCGGAGAGATCTGATTGAGTGTGTGGATCTGAAATGTTTTATGTGCTCGACTAGGCATGGGTACTCGCAAACTCTTTCATAAATTCTACTAGGGTAACAACTCCTTCAATTGGCATGGCATTATAAATGGAAGCGCGCATTCCACCTACTGAACGATGGCCTTTCAATTGAAACATTCCATTCGCCTGGGCTTGTTTTAGAAATTTTTCATTTAATGCTTCATTCGTAAGAGTGAAGGGGACGTTCATACGTGAACGATCAGACCTGTTTACAGGGCAGTGATAGAAATCAGTTGTATCAATTAAGTCATATAATAATTTAGCTTTAGCAATGTTAATTTTTTCTATTTCTGCTACTCCACCTTTTCTCTTTAGCCATTCGAATACTAGTCCAGTAACATACATGGCATAGGTAGGTGGGGTGTTATACATTGAAGTATTATCAGCATGAATTTTATAGTTATACATGCTAGGTGTACCAGCTATGGTAGTACCTAGTAGGTCTTCGTGTACAATTACTATGGTTAGACCTGCTGGACCCATATTTTTCTGTGCACCAGCATAAACTAAACCAAACTGAGTAATATCTAGGGGACGCGACAAAATATTTGATGACATATCTGCCACCAAAGGAACATCGTTACCCAGATGTGTCAAATCAGGCGTCCAGTTAAATTCTACTCCGCCAATTGTCTCATTAGGTGTGTAATGTACATAAGCCGTATTCTGGTCGATTTTCCATATATCTTGCGATGGGGCATAGGTAAAATTTTGATCCTCCGATGAAGCTGCTATATTTACATTACAATATCTTTGTGCTTCCTTTATAGCTTTTTCTGACCACATCCCTGTGTTAATGTAATCAGCGCTCTTTTTTTGGCGCAATAAATTCATTGGTACCATGGAGAACTGACTTGAGGCGCCACCAGAAAGAAATAAAACCTTGTATGTAGTCGGGATACCAATTAGCTCACGAAAATCAGCTTCAACTTTTTCAGCAATAGACGTAAATTCCTTACCGCGGTGGCTCATCTCCATCACAGACATTTTACTATCATGCCAGTTGAGCATTTCATCGCTCGCTTGCTGTAGTACTTCTGTCGGTAATACTGCAGGACCTGCACTAAAATTATATATGCGTTCCACTGATACTATATGATCCAGAATTTAACTCTGCATTGTGGCTTATACATTTTTGTCACTAAATAGTTACTCCACATCAGTTTCTATTACTCTTTCTAGTCCAGCAAGTTTTTCACCCTCATCCAGATTTATTAGTTTCACCCCTTGGGTGGCGCGATTCATTTCCCGAACTTCTTTGACGCGGGTACGAATTAATACCCCTCCAGTGGTAATAAGCATAATTTCGTCATCCTGCTTTACGAGTCTGGCAGATACTACCTTACCATTTCGTTCGCTCGTTCTAATCGAGATCATGCCCTGTGTTCCTCTACCATGACGTGCATACTCACTTATCGAAGTGCGTTTACCATAACCATTTTCAGTCGCTGTTAATACTGCTAACTCTTCGTTTTCGGCAACTAACAGGGAAATTACTTTTTGTCCCTTTCCAAGCTTCATGCCCCGAACACCACGAGCACTTCGTCCCATTGGACGTACATCATTTTCATCAAAACGCATTGCCTTGCCGCCATCAGAGAATAACATTACATCGTGCTTGCCATCTGTTAGAGCAACACCGATTAGGTAATCACCATCATCTAATCCTAGCGCAATGATTCCGCCAGCTCGGGGTCGAGAAAATTTTGATAACACTATTTTTTTCACTGTACCGAGAGAAGTTGCCATAAAAATAAAATGATTGTCATCAAATTCTTTTACAGGAAGTATGGCGTTAATTTTTTCTCCTTCTCCAAGTTGTAATAAGTTAACAATCGGTTTCCCACGTGAAGCCCGACCACCCTGAGGTACTGAGTACACTTTAATCCAGTAGGCTCGTCCACGGCTGGAGAAACAAAGAATGTAATCGTGAGTATTTACAATAAAAAGATTATCAATAACATCATCTTCTTTTGTTCCTGTTGCTTGCTTACCGCGGCCACCGCGTTTTTGAGCACGATAATCTTGTAATGGTTGTGATTTCATATAACCAGTATGAGATAGCGTTACGACAACATCCTCAGGTGCAATCAGGTCTTCCATGTTTATATCTTGTGTGTCGACTACGATCTCACTACGACGTTTATCACCAAATTGTTTTTTGGTGGCAGCCAACTCATCAGCAATGATTTTTGTAATACGCTCTGCCTTTGCAAGGATGTCGAGCAGATCCGCAATTTTGTTCATCACGTCCTTATACTCACCAACTACCTTGTCCTGTTCTAATCCGGTTAGTCTTTGTAGGCGTAATTCTAGAATTGCCTGGGCTTGTGAATCTGACAAGCGGTAACCTTTTTTAGATAAACCAAATTCGGGAGCTAGCCCATCTGGCCGGTATTCTTTGGTGTTAACTGAGCCTCGAGAAAGCATTTCTTCCACTAACTTGGAACGCCATACTTTTGACATTAACTCTTGTTTGGCAACTGCTGGGGTAGGGGCCGCCTTGATTAAAGCGATTACCTTATCAACATTAGATAACGAAACAGCTAAACCTTCTAATAAATGTCCGCGTTCACGTGCCTTCTTCAACTCAAATACAGTGCGTCGTGTTACTACTTCACGACGATGATCTAAGAATGCTTCCAACATCTGTTTCAGGTTAAGCACACGTGGTTGCCCATCTAGTAGGGCTACCATATTCATGCCAAAGGTATCTTGTAGTTGTGTTTCTTTGTACAGGTTGTTCAGTATTACTTCAGGGATCTCACCACGCTTTAATTCGATCACGACACGCATACCCGATTTATCTGATTCATCACGTAGATCAGAGATGCCCTCAATTTTTTTATCGCGTACCAGCTCACTAATACGAATGAGAAGGTTTGCTTTATTAACTTGGTAGGGTAGTTCATCAACAATAATGCTCTGACGACTTCCTTTTTCCATATCTTCAAAATGGGTGCGAGCACGCATCACTACACGCCCTCGTCCTTTCTGATAGCCTTCTTTAACGCCAGAAACCCCATAGATGATGCCAGCCGTGGGGAAATCAGGTGCTGGTATGACCTCAATGAGTTTATCGATAGTAATTTCGGGATTCTTAAGTAGCTCCAGACAAGCTGCAATCACTTCATTGAGATTGTGCGGCGGGATGTTGGTTGCCATACCAACCGCAATACCAGAAGAGCCATTGATGAGCAGATTGGGAATTTTTGCAGGAAGAACTGCCGGTTCCTTCTCTGAACCATCGTAATTAGGAACAAAATCTACTGTATCTTTTTCTAGATCTGCTAATAATTCATGGGCGATGCGAGACATGCGAATTTCGGTATACCGCATTGCTGCCGCATTATCGCCATCAATAGAACCAAAGTTACCCTGGCCATCAATTAACACATATCGTAATGAAAATTTCTGCGCCATGCGTACGATCGTGTCATAGGCAGCCGTATCCCCATGGGGATGATACTTACCGATTATGTCACCAACGATGCGAGCTGATTTTTTGTAGGGGCGATTCCAGTCATTGGAAAGTTCATGCATAGCGACCAATGCGCGTCGGTGTACAGGCTTTAATCCATCACGTGCATCGGGTAGAGCCCGACCCACAATTACACTCATGGCGTAGTCTAGATAGGAGTGGCGCATCTCCTCTTCAAGGCTGATGGGCAGGGTTTCTTTAGCGAATTGATCCATTAATATTTATTTGTATTAAAACAAAAAGTTAGGGAAGAGTTCTAAATTTAATTCTAGTTATGAACTTGACTGCATAAAAGCTGCCAATTCTATCATGTTGCGCACATTGAAGCCACCTAGATTATCTTCTTCCTAGGCCTTCTAAATTGGCTTCAATTTTCGAAATTTGTAAGAAATGGGTAGTTATTCAGAACACAAGATTTAGTTGTGCAATAATGTGTCGCCAAATAGTGATAATTACTAGCAGCGAAATGATCATTCCAATCCAACCTAATTTATTTTGCCAATGGTGAAAAGCAAAAAAATCGATACCTTGATAGAAGCCCGGTGGGTTATTCCAGTAGAACCTGCTGGTGTAATATTACATGATCATGCCATTGCTATTGATAAAGGGGTAATCCAATCCATCCTGCCATGTGCTGAGGCGCGCCTACAATATTTGCCAGGGGAGCATACAGTACTTAGTAACCACGCCCTCATCCCAGGTCTTATCAATCTTCATACCCACGCAGCGATGTCATTAATGCGTGGGCTTGTAGACGACCTACCCCTGATGGAATGGTTAAACGATCATATATGGCCTACGGAGACGCAACATGTAAGCGCAGATTTTGTGCTAGATGGAACCATGCTCGCTTGTGCCGAGATGCTAAAAGGAGGAGTTACTTGTTTTAACGACATGTATTATTTTCCAGAAGCTGCTGCTGAAGCAGCTTTGAGCGCAGGAATGCGTGCATCAATTGGCATGATTGTGATTGACTTTCCTACAGCGTACGCTAGTGATGCGGATGACTACCTGGCTAAAGGCTTAGCGATGCGAGATGAGTACCGCGAACAACCTTTATTATCTTTCTGTTTTGCGCCCCATGCGCCATACACCGTCGGAGACAATACATTTACCACCATTCTGACTTATGCGGAACAGCTTGACTTGACCGTACATATTCATTTGCACGAAACAAAGACAGAGATCAAGGACAGTCTGGATACGACCGGTTTGCGCCCCATTGCACGTTTGCACAAACTTGGGCTACTTTCTCCTAACTTAATTGCAGTACATATGGTCCATCTTACCAATGAAGAAAAAGAACTCATAGCGGGACAAGGTTGTAGTGTGGCACACTGTCCCTCATCCAATCTAAAGCTTGCTAACGGACTTGCTCCCGTTACTATGATGTTAGATCATGGGATCAATGTTGGCATTGGTACAGATGGAGCAGCTAGTAATAACCGACTCGATATGTTTGAGGAAATACGACTTGCTGCATTGCTTGCAAAAGCGCAAAGTGGAAAGGTAGAAGTATTGCCTGCCCATCAGGCCTTACAAATGGCAACATTACATGGTGCCAAAGCACTGGGCCTACAGGAAAGCATCGGCTCGCTTGTTGCCGGTAAAAAGGCTGACATGACAGCCATTGATTTTTCTAGCATAGAACTTTCCCCTTGCTATGATCCCGTTTCACACTTGGTGTATTCTGCCGGACGAGAACATGTAAGCCATGTCTGGGTAGATGGTAAAATATTAGTGAAGGAAGGGCAATTTACACATCTCGATGAGCAAGCTTTGTTACAACGAGCAGAACAATGGGGTAGTAGAATTAACATGAATAAAGATAGGTAAGCAATTGAACGATAGTATAAATGTAGACCCTCTAGAGCTAGAGAAATTCAACCAACTTGCACACCGCTGGTGGGATCCCGAGAGTGAGTTTAAGCCGCTACATGAAATCAATCCGTTACGTTTAAATTACATTGATCAGCTAGCAGGCCTTGATAAAAAAGAAGTGCTTGATGTGGGATGTGGTGGTGGCATCTTGTCAGAGAGCATGGCAGAGCGGGGGGCAACGGTTACCGGGATTGATATGGGAGAACAACCGTTAAAGGTGGCAAAACTCCATTTGTTAGAATCAGGAAACAAGGTGGACTATCGTCATATTGCAGCAGAAGAGCTTGCAAAAGAAAAACCAAATCATTACGACATTGTAACTTGTATGGAGATGCTAGAGCACGTACCGGACCCGGAAAGTATCGTGCGCTCTTGTGCAAAACTTGTTAAACCAGGAGGATGGGTCTTTTTTTCAACATTAAATCGCAATCCAAAATCCTATTTATATGCGGTAATCGGGGCGGAATATATCTTAAATTTATTGCCACGTGGAACGCACGATTATGCAAAATTAATCAAGCCCTCTGAGCTTGCCCGTATGGCGCGTGGTGGCGGGCTTGATGTAGAAGCGATTACCGGGATGACCTATAACCCACTTACCCAGGTTTATTCCCTCGTGCGTGATACCAGTGTGAACTACATCATGGCCTACCGCGCCTAATTCATAGAAAAATCAAAAATATTCACTCATGATAAAAGCTGTCCTCTTCGATTTAGACGGAACCCTTGCGGATACCGCACCTGATCTGGGTCATGCCCTGAACCGCCAGCGCATTGATCGAGATTTAGAGCCCCTGCCAATTGAGGTCATTCGTACGGAAGCCTCTGCTGGCGCGAGGGGCCTATTAGGCTTGGGCTTTCAAATTAAGCCTGGTGATGAAGAGTACGGAGCCATGCGGGATGAATTCTTAAATTTTTACGAGGAGCATCTGTGTCTAGATACTTGTTTGTTTCCTGGCATTACGGAACTTTTAGACGAGCTAGATCGTCGGCACATACCCTGGGGAATTGTAACGAATAAGCCAAAGCGATTTACCAATCCATTGATCGAACAACTGGGTTTAGTTTCGCGTGTAGCAGTCGTGATCAGTGGTGATGATACTGCTAAATATAAACCCCATCCCGAGCCTCTTTTAACTGCTACCGAGTTACTTGCAGTTCAACCTGGCGAATGCATCTACTTAGGCGATGACAAACGAGATGTTGAGGCAAGTCTCGCAGCAGGGATCAAGCCCATTATTGCGAAATACGGGTATCTCGGGAATGGTTCACCTCCGGAGACCTGGGGAGCTGAGCATCTCATTGAACACCCTCAGGATTTACTCGAGTACCTGTAAAATCTGGTAAAATTGACGTGTAAATGGTTGAACTATCCCTTAAAAAAAGGATCTTATAACCGTTACATAGAATTCGGGGGCGACCCGGTTTCGACGTGAGTTACAAAGCAGGAAAGGCATACCGAGGGCCAGTTACCTCGTAAATACATCTGGAAATGTAATAATTGCAAACGAAGATAGTTACGCTCTAGCCGCTTAAATCCGGCTAGACTCCGCACCGATGGGCCTTAACGTCGGGTCTGGCAACAGACAGTGGAGCCATTAACGAGGATCGCACTTTGTAGGGTTGCTTTACTAAGTGTTAAATAATAGGCAGCTCGCCTAATTTCAGTTCGCCTGTTGACGGTGGTTAGGTTAAATTAAATATCAGGGCTAAGTATGTAGATCTGACTGTAGAGGATTTGCGGACGCGGGTTCAATTCCCGCCGCCTCCACCATTTAAGTGTTTTATCCCGTTCAAAGACGTACACGAAACCCGCTTTAATACTTGTGATTAGCGGGTTTTTTGTATTCTGCCATTCATTCCTGTATATTGCAATCTACAGCCTATTGCTGGTATATTTTGAGCATTTGTACCAGCAATCAAGAATTGATACCAGCAAATCAGGTTTTCTATGAAACTAACCGAATTAAAGATTAAAAATGCAAA
>CAJIBK010000016.1_pt1 | contig 52102 bp, 45 predicted proteins | sample 9199341 | NCBI WGS metagenome assembly CAJIBK01 (sample SAMEA7708305, study PRJEB35096) | sediment metagenome | biome: marine neritic benthic zone biome [ENVO:01000025]; feature: sediment [ENVO:00002007]; material: shallow marine sediment [ENVO:03000034] sea grass bed [ENVO_01000059] ...
CCCTCCTATCCCATTAAATATGAACAACGACTTTCAACACCTTTGCATCGACAAGTCCGTTAACATTAAATATAAATGCTTATTTATCAACACAATCGCGCCGACAAATAGCTTTCGATGATCTAGTTAACGGAGGCTTTTACCTTTTACTTTACTCTTCTTGCCGGCTGAAAATTATTTTATTCAGATTGGGCGACAAAAGTTCTTTAAGTCAATCAATTAGTTGGTTAATATTAAGGATTTATAAGACTTAAGAAAAGTACATTAAAAAACAAATCAGGATTAGAAACTCATGTGTATTATTCGATATTTTAGTAAATAAAATAGCAAGTTAACTTAAGTATATTACAAGTTTATCTTATCTGCTGTTTCTATCGTATTTTGGTATCAACAAATGTACTTATTTACACTATTTAATAGAAAATTGATCTCCAAAATCTATTGATGGATTACTTACATCAATTCTTTCTATTATGGGAGTTGTGTTGTTTGTCTCTCATATTTAAATATAATATTATTTACAATAACTTACCATAAATTCGTTATTTTTATACTATTGATAAATTAATTTCAGATTTCATGGATAATGAGTATAAACCTCAACCTATGTTTCAGTATTAAGAAAATTTTCTAATATGCCTATTATTCGTGTCGCTCTTGATGTTCCTTTAGATGTCTTGTTTGACTACATTTCGCCTAATGCAACAAAGAAACATATTGGGTCTCGTGTTCAAGTTCCATTTCGGAGGAAATTAGTGATTGGAGTTATTATTGAATTGGCACCTAACTCCTTAGTTCCAGCAAATAAGCTTAAATCTGCTATATGTATTTTTAGTGACATTCCCCCATTGCCTAAAGCTTTGTTAGACCTTTTTAGATTTTGCAGTGATTACTACCATTCTCCTCTTGGAGAGGTTGTTATGAATGGGTTACCAACTAGGTTTCGTAGTGGTAAACCATTTATTCAAAAATCTCAGAATATATTTAAATTTCGAATTACAGATAAAGGCCATGTAGTGGATATTTCATCCATTTCAAGCCGAAGTTATCTCAAGAGCCGGGTTTTGACATATTTAAAAGAATCTGGAGATATTAGTGTAAACGAAATAAAAAAAATATCTCCAGGTGCAATAAGGATATTGAAACAATTTGTGGAGTTAGGGTGGGTAGAAGCTGTACCCTCTACCTTGCCTTCTGTTTCTGAACTTTCTTTAGGGCCTGAGCTTACAAAAGAACAAAAGAGTGCCGTTGATGAGATTAGTGCCGAATCTAACCAATTTAATTGTTGGTTATTGCATGGTGTTACAGGAAGTGGCAAAACGGAAGTATATTTGCAGTTGGTTGCCTTGAAACTACTTCAAGGGAAGCAAACTCTAGTATTGATACCAGAAATTAGTTTGACTCCGCAGCTAGAAACTATATTTCACGCACGTTTTCCTGATACTTCAATAATAAGTCTGCATAGTGGTTTGAATTCAACAGAACGTGCATATGGTTGGTTACAGGCTTTTCAGGGTAAAGCCCAAATTATTTTGGGAACACGTCTTGCAGTGTTTACTCCGATTCCGAACCTTGGATTGATCATTGTGGATGAGGAACAGGATAGCTCATTTAAGCAAAAAAGTGGATTATGCTACTCAGCACGAGATGTTGCTATTTTTCGTGCTAAATATACAAATATTCCCATAATACTTGGTTCAGCTACTCCATCGTTAGAAAGCTATTTTAACGCAATTAATCGTCGTTACCGAATGTTGCGCCTATTATCTCGTGCTGCTGATAAAGCAGAACTTCCTAACGTAATTTGTATTGATACTCGAGTTGTAAAAGCTAGAGAAGGATTATCAGATCCGATTATTAAAGCTATAGAAAAAAATCTTACACTAAATCGGCAGAGTTTAATTTTTATTAATCGTCGTGGTTTTGCACCAGTATTAATGTGCAAATCGTGTGCCTGGACTGCAGCTTGTACCCGTTGCACGAGTCGCCTTGTAGTACACTTACATGAGAAAAAACTACGTTGTCATTACTGTGGTTATGTAGAAGATATTTCACTTGTTTGCCCCGAGTGTGGAGGACAGGAAGTTGCTCCTTTTGGTCATGGGACGCAGAGGATAGAAGCAGTTCTAGCAGAACATTTTCCTGATGCAAGAATTTTGCGTATTGATCGGGATAGCACCCGTCGCAAGGAAGCATGGAAAGAAATACTAAAAGATATTCACAATCAGCGCGTAGATATTTTGGTTGGCACGCAGATTCTAGCTAAAGGACATAACTTTCCTAATTTAGGTCTTGTTGGTATCTTAAATTCTGATGCTTCTCTTTATAGTACTGATTTTCGTGCGGCAGAATATCTATTTTCGCAGCTCATGCAAGTAGCAGGTCGGGGTGGGCGTGGAAATATCACAGGTGAAGTATTGATTCAAACCAAGTTTCCAAATCACCCAATTTATCACGCACTCCGAAAACACAATTACGAGATATTAGCTCAAACATTACTAGCTGAAAGAAAGCAAGCGAATTTTCCACCATTTGTCTATCAAGCTTTGTTGCGGGCAGAGGCACCTCAGCTTGAAACTGCATTGGATTTTCTTGCAAAAGCAGCAAAAATGATACAGCCGACTAAAAATATGGAAATATTTGATCCAGTACCTGCTCAAATGTCCAGACTAAAAGGAATGGAGCGAGCACATTTACTTGTACAATCCTATTCGCGCAAAGAACTACAGAAATTTCTAGTATCTTGGCGCTCAAAACTTGACAAACTACCCACTCGTAAAACACGTTGGGTGCTCGATATTGATCCATTGGAATTCTAGATTAGAAAATGTTTTTCCAACTAAAAGATACTAGGTCTTTCTAAGTATAGAATGCCAATTATTGATAGTGCAAGGATGATATCAGGTGTGTTGTAAATGATATCTCTATCTTACAAATAGTCTAGTGAATTTCAGCAAGTAGTTTTTTTATCATTTGTTCTGCTTGAGACAGATAGCTTCCTCCAAACAGATTTAGGTGATTCAAAATATGATAAAGATTATAAAGTGTCTTTCGAGTTTTATAGAAGTCGTCAAGTGGATAGGCTTCTTTGTAGGCCGCATAAAAGGTCGTTGAAAAGCCACCAAAAAGCTCAGTCATAGCAAGATCTGTTTCGCGGTCGCCATAATATACTGCTGGATCAAATAATATGGGCTGTCCCATTTGATCAAAGCTGAAATTTCCGCTCCATAAATCACCATGTAATAAAGAGGCAGTAGGTGGAGTTCCTGGAAAGAAAGCATCTAATTCGGACATTAGATATTCTCCCAGTTTTATTAATTTACTTGTATGGAGGTTTTTTTTGGCAAGCTGAAATTGATAACTAAGACGATTTTTTCGCCAGAATTGTATCCAGTCAAAAGAAAATTCATTTATCTGTAATGTAGAACCGATAGTATTATTTCGCGCCCAACCAAATTTTTCAAAGGATATTTGGTGCATTGCTGCAAGCCTTCTTCCTAGCGCCGCATACCCATTACTAGAATTATTGTTCATCTCAAGATATTCTAGTACTAACCATGCAATAGTTTCATTTTTTCCCCAGCATATTGGAGTAGGAACGCGTAACGTATCTGAATTTATAATTTCTTGCAGGCCTAGGGCTTCTGCTTCAAACATGGACACAGTTTCCGCATTATTTACCTTAACAAAAAATCGGTGGTTATTACCTTCAATACAAAAACTCTGGTTAATACAACCTCCACTAACAGAATAGCTTTTTTCCACAATAAAGGGGGCGTCGATGGATGCTGAGATTTGTGCAGCAATATCTAACCAAGATATCATTTGTTCAACGTATATAAAACTATACTATTTTAGGTATATATCTTTTCTTGCTTGCTTGATAGCTTTTCGCACTTGTGAAGGGGCGGTGCCGCCAGTTTGATTTCGACTTTTAATTGAACCATCCAAAGTTAATATGCTATAGATATCCTTTTCTACTAATGGAGAAAACTTCTGTAATTCATGTAGAGTAAGCATACTTAAGTCACAGCCTTTTTTTTCCGCATACCGTACTGCTTTCGCTACTACTTCATGCGCGTCGCGAAATGGCAGCCTTCTTTTTGTAAGATAATCAGCAAAATCTGTTGCAGTAGAATAACCACATTTTGCCGCATTACGCATAGCATCTTTATTAATAAAAATATCATCAAATATGTCGGCATAAATACGTAGTGTTTCACTAAGCGTATCTACTGTGTCAAACAAAGCCTCTTTGTCTTCTTGGTTATCTTTATTATAAGCTAGTGGTTGCGCTTTTATCAGTGTTAGTAAAGAAATAAGATGACCATTGATACGCCCTGTTTTTCCTCGTGCTAGTTCAGGCACATCTGGATTCTTTTTTTGCGGCATAATAGATGAGCCAGTACAAAAACGATCGTTAAGTTTGATGAACCCAAACGACGGACTCATCCACAATATCAATTCTTCAGATAATCGAGACAGGTGGGTCATTATAAGTGCTGCGCAGGCACAAAACTCAATTGCAAAATCTCGATCAGAAACTGCATCAAGCGAATTTTTACAAATATCTTCAAAACCTAATTTTTGCGCTACCATTTTACGGTTGATAGGGTAACTAGTTCCAGCTAAGGCTGCTGCACCGAGGGGAAGTTTATTCACACGTTTTCTACAATCAATTAATCGCTCAACGTCGCGATTTAGCATCTCGAAATATGCCATAAGATGATGGCCGAAGGAAACTGGTTGAGCTACCTGCATATGGGTAAATCCTGGCATTACAGTATCTACATGTTTGTCAGCAAGTTCCAATATTGCTTTCTGCATATTTCTGATGAGACTTATTATGTCATCAATAGAGGCACGTAAATAAAGTCTCACATCTGTTGCAATTTGATCATTACGTGAACGTGCAGTGTGTAGTCGTTTACCCGCATCACCTACAAGCGCAATGAGCCGATTCTCAATATTGAGATGCACATCTTCTAATTCAAGTGACCATTTAAATTTACCACTTTGAATTTCATCTTGAATCTGATGTAACCCCTTTCCAATAACAACTAGATCTTTGGCGCTAATAATGCCTGAGGCTGCAAGCATCTGGGCGTGAGCAAACGATCCCTGAATATCGTATTCTGCTAATCTTTGATCAAATTCTACTGATGCAGTATAACGTTGTACTAATTTAGAGACTGGTTCTTCAAATCTTCCAGACCAGGTTTTTTTAGTTGATTTTGCTAATGATTTTTTCTTTATTAATTTTTTCATAATACCTTGTCAAAAATGAGAGTATGTGCAACCCTTCCCGAACTTCTAAACTTTATTTAGACTTGTGAAGTGACAAGTATAAATCAAAAATCACATCGGGACTCCCTACCAAATTTTCGTAACCTTGGTGTAATTCTACGTATCTTGGTTATCGTCAACGTTATGTGCTTCATAGCAGCGTTACTCAAGTCTCCAACTTGGCATGGGGTTATACGTGAATTTACAGAAATCGCGGTCGTCATCCAACCTATGTTGTTGATGAATTTGTTGCTATTGTATGGCCTATATAAACCACTTTCACGTTTATCATACGTTGTTGGGATTTCCGTGGTGCTAATTTTACAGTTGGTTCTAGCAACAGTAACGTATTGGTTTGGTGGTATTGTGTCTAATAACATGGATATAGGAGTGGTTGCTCGCTATTGGGTATTGAGTCTTGCGATTACTGGTACGTTACTAGCTTATTTTAATTTACGTAGTCGTGCACTTTCGCCCGCTTTTACGGAGGCACGTCTACAGGCGTTACAATCACGTATTCGTCCTCATTTTCTATTTAATTGCATTAATGCCGTGCTATCGTTAATTCGTACTGACCCAAAACGTGCTGAGCATGCGCTAGAAGATATGGCAGATTTATTTCGTGTATTAATGGCAGATAATCGCCAATTATCACCGTTGCAAAAGGAAGTCGAATTATGTCGCCAGTACTTACAATTGGAACAATTACGTCTGGGAGAGCGTCTTAAGGTCGAATGGCATATAGATAATTTACCGTCAGATGCGCTAATTCCGCCGCTAGTGTTGCAGCCACTACTCGAAAACGCTGTATACCATGGCATTGAGCCTATAGTTGATACAGGTATCATAAATATTAATATATACAAAAGTCGCGATGAAGTTCACATGGTTTTGCGAAACCCTTATCAATCGGAGGGCAAACACCATAGTGGTAATAAAATGGCGCTGAATAATATTCGCGAGCGACTAGCATTGCACTTTGATGCAGAAAGTAGACTAGAGAGTAAGGTTAGCAATGGAGTTTATCAGGTTCATATCATCATTCCACACGTAACTAAAGTGTGATGCAATGAGGAAACAATTGAAATGAGTAGTTTCCCGTTAAGAGTTATGGTAGTAGATGACGAGGCGCCAGCGCGTACCCGACTCAAAGACTTGCTACAGGACAGTAACGAAAAAATACCAGTGCAGCTAGCAGGAGAGGCGTCAAATGGGTTAGAGGCACTGGCATTATTACAGAAACAACATGCTGATGTAGTGTTACTAGACATTCGTATGCCCGAAATGGATGGGCTAGAACTTGCTCAGCATTTGCTCAAACTACCAGAACCACCCGCGTTTATTTTTACTACTGCTTATGATGTCTACGCAATTCAGGCATTCGACTTGCATGCAGTAGACTATCTGCTAAAGCCTATACGCTTATCACGATTACTAGAAGCGCTGACAAGAATTAGTACAGTAACTCCTCTACAGAAGGAAATTTTACAGAAAATTCGTCCTAGACCACGTACACACCTTAGTGTACATGAGCGTGATAAGATTCATTTGATTCCTGTAATTGACGTAATGTATCTTCGAGCCGAATTGAAATACGTGACTATTCGTACTAGAGAGAACGAGTTTATTTTAGAAGAATCATTGACTAGTCTGGAAGAGGAATTTCAAGAACGTTTTACTCGTATTCATCGCAATTGCTTGGTAGCAAAAGACTTTATTGCAGGATTTGAGAAAACTGAGGAAGAATATGGAGAGGCACGTTGGGTACTGTTACTTAAGGGTCTGGAAGAGAAACTTCCGGTAAGCCGCCGACAGCAACATATTATGCGAGAACTTTGATCCTGTCGTTTGCTAAACTTGTTGATTTAGGTAATATTTTTTCGATTCTTAGGTTGCCACGACTTTAATGTCGCTTTCTATCGATTTTAGCAAATTTTCAATAGCTCTTAGTGTGCCAGAAATTGAGCTTGGGCAAGTACCGCAAGCACCTTGATAATGTACACTGAGTACATTATCTTTTAGACCTACCACATGAAGATCGCCGCCATCACCCTGCAGATAGGGCCGAATTTCTTCGTCGAGTAAGTTGTTGATTTTTTCAAGACGTAACTGATCTTTTGGGCTCAGACCCGAAATTATAGTATCTGCCGTTGCTATTGTGGCAGCAGATTGTGTATCTGCTGCTGGTGCAGTTCGGATTGGATCAGCAACTTCACGTGCTAGGTCTGACCAGTTAGCGCCCCCATCTTGTGTTATGGTGATCCAGCGATCCACATAAAACACATTAGTTACATGATCAATTTCAAACAATTCAGCAGCGAGAGGATCGTTTTTTGCTTGTTCTGCATTTTCATATGAATGTGTGATACCCCAAGTCAGTGGTTCCTTTAATACAAATTTAAGTGCATTTGGGTTTGGTGTTCCCTCTATTTCAGAAATTCTTGGCATCCCTTTCTCCTGTTACGCATTGCCGATTGAAACATGCATAGGATCATTATCAGCCTCGGTTGATACTGTGGCGACAGAGTTGAGCGCTGCATGTAACGTATGCCATGGCAATATTGCACATTTGACACGAGTAGGCAGTTCGCACACCCCAGAAAAAACCGTTAGATGCCCAAGATGATGATTGCTATCAAGTTCAAGCTTGCCGATCGTCATGTCTCGGAATTCTTGGATTAGTGTTTCAGCATCCTCTTGTGTTTTTCCCTTAACTTTAGCAGTCATCATTGATGCTGACGCTTTACAAATAGCACAAGACTCACCCTGAAACGAGATGTCATTGATACACCCTCTGCTTAGGTTAATTTTAATATTCAGGTGGTCGCCACAAAGTGGGTTATGACCTTCCGCAGTACGATTAGCATTATCTAGCGAGCCATAATTACGCGGATTTCTATTGTGATCGAGGACTACCTCTTGATAAAGTGATTTTGTATTCATTATGAAAAAATCTTTTGTACTTTTTGGATAGATGAGATCAAAGCATCAATCTCACTCATGCTATTGTAAAATGAAAAAGAAGCGCGCGTGGTTGCTGGCACTTTAAAATGTTGCATTACCGGTTGTGCACAATGGTGTCCTGTACGTACAGCGATACCTTCTTGGTTTAAGAGTGTGCCTATGTCGTGTGGATGTATCTTATCAACAGCAAATGACAAAACTGCCACCTTTTTTGTAGTGTTACCAATAATACGTATACCTGGTATAAGGCTTATTTGCTCGGTTGCATAGCCTATTAAATCATGTTCATATGCTTCGATCACAGACATATCAATCTCAGATAGATAATCAATTGCAGCGCCGAAACCAATTGCAGCTGCAATTGGCGGTGTACCTGCTTCAAACTTATGTGGGATCGTATTGTAAGTGGTTTTCTCAAACGTCACCGATGCTATCATGTCTCCCCCGCCCTTGAATGGTTGCATATGTTCAAGTAGAGAAGCCTTACCATAGAGGACACCTATTCCAGTAGGGCCACATAGTTTGTGACCTGAGAATGTATAAAAATCGCAATCAAGATCTTGTACGTCGATTTTCATGTGTGGCGCAGCTTGTGCGCCGTCAACTAGTACCGGCACATTACGGGCATGCGCAATCTCGATCATTTGTTTGATCGGATTAATGGTGCCAAGTGCATTCGATACATGTGTGATACCTACAAATTTTGTATGTTTATTAAAGAGTTGTTCATATTTGTCGATCAATAGCTCTCCCGCATTATTAATTGGAACAACACGGATCTTCGCTCCTTTTTCTTCTGCCAGCATTTGCCACGGTACGATATTAGAATGATGCTCAAGGGTAGTCAGAATAATCTCATCTCCAGAACTAATAAATTTACGTCCGTAACCATGAGCTACTAAATTTATTGCATCAGTGGTGCCACTGGTGAAGATTACTTCACGATCTTCACTTGCATTAATGAAGCACTTTAGCTTATTGCGTGATTTCTCATATTCTTCAGTGGCTATTTCCGAGAGATAATGTACAGCACGGTTTATATTGGCATGTTGCGTGGTTTGGTACCTTATCATACGATCAATTACTGGCTGCGGCATCTGGCTAGAAGCGGCATTGTCAAAATAAACTAGTGGTTTACCATCAATTTTAAGCTTAAGTATGGGGAAATCAGAACGGATTTGTTCAATGTTAAGCATTAGGGTACTAGGTGATTTCAATAAAGATTCTGCAAGCTTCATGTTCTAGTTTTTCCGAGTTTGTTCAAGCACTGTTTGTTCTAACTGAAGTTTTAGAGACTCTATTGGTATGCGTTCAATAATTTCAGCACCAAATGCATAGGTAAGTAAGTTACGCGCTATAATTTCTGATAATCCGCGACTTTTGAGATAAAATATTTCCTCATTATCAAGTTGACCGACAGTTGCACCGTGCGTACATTTCACATCGTCTGCAAAAATTTCGAGTTGCGGCTTGGTATCGACCCGCGCCTTGGGGGTTAGAAGAAGGTTGCGGTTCGACTGTGAAGAGTTTGTTAACTGTGCATCTGGCCTTACCATAATTTTACCGTTAAAAACTGCATGTGCAGCATCGTCAACTATACATTTATGTAATTGGCGACTAGTACAATGTGGTTTCAAATGATCGATAAAAGCATGCGTATCAGCAAGTTGATGGCTAGAAATCAAAGCAAGTCCATCAGCAACACACTCAGCATCTTCATCTGTCATCAGCACATTCAAGTTGTAACGTGAGATGCGTGCACCAAATGCAACACTAACCGACTGATAATGGCTTGCTCGTGCTAGTGACACAGTGCAATTTGCCATATGAAATGACTCTTTACTGTCGCGCTGTATTCGGCAATGATTAACAATTGCATTTTCGGCAAGTACTATTTCAGCTACCGTATTAGTAACATAGGCTTCTTTTTGCAAGGTGACATAATCTTCTATAACTGTCACCGTGCTACCTGAACCCGCAATTAATAGGCATCGTGGGTGACTTGTCACTTCTTTTTGTGTTGCAATAAATAATAGATGTATTGGCGTTTCCACTGATGCATTATGTGGAACAATAATGAGCGCCCCTTCATGTAAGAACGCAGTATTGAGCGCAGCAAAAATGTTGTCCTTAAATTCAGTATGATGGCCAAGGTGAGGCTCCATGATTGTAAGGACTTCAGATTTTGTGGCTGACAGATTTGAAACAATAATGTCAGTATCTTTGGATACATCAGGTATCCTTGTCGATAAATGAGGCGCATACACGCCGTCAACAAACACAAGTCGAGTTACAGTTTCTGCAAGATAGAAGTGTTCCACATCAGAAATTTGAAGTGGAGATGCTGTACGCATTGGCTGAAACGACATTTTGGTAAGCGGCGAAATATCTGTGAAGCGCCACTCTTCGTCGCTTTTAGTTGGCATTCTTAATGTACTTACACGGTCAACTGCGTTGGCTCGCAGCCGATTAAGTCTATCAAGCGGACTCGCTGATAGTTGTGACTGTCCTTGGAGTAGGCTTTTGAGATAGTTATCTCTCGTAACCACACTCATTTCTATGTTCCTGCAATAGCCGGTTGTTCGATATTAACCCAATCATAACCATGCTTCTCAAGATCAAATGCAAGCTCTTTATCGCCAGTCTTTACGATACGTCCCGATTCCATTACATGTACAAAATCCGGTACAATATAGTTCAGCATACGTTGGTAGTGTGTGACCAGTATGGTTGCATTATCTTTATTTGCGAGTTGATTAACACCGTTGGCAACGATTCTAAGTGCATCAATGTCAAGGCCAGAGTCGGTTTCATCAAGAATAGCAAGCTTGGGGTCAAGTAGAGCCATTTGTAATATTTCGTTACGTTTTTTTTCGCCCCCAGAAAAATTTTCATTAACACTTCGGCTTAGAAAATCTGGATTCATCTCGAGTAATTTCATTTTTTCTCGAACTAAATCGTCAAACTCAAGTGGGTCAAGCTCATCTTTGTTACGTTGTACTTGTGCCGTGTTATACGCTAGGCGCAGAAACTGGTTATTTGCAACACCTGGAATTTCTATTGGATACTGGAAACCAAGAAAAATACCATTTCTAGCACGTTCTTCCGGCTCTAGATCAAGCAGATTCTTACCTTCAAAGCTTACTGTGCCACCCGTAATTTCATAAGCAGCATGTCCAGCAAGTACCTTGGCAAATGTACTTTTACCTGAACCATTTGTTCCCATGATCGCGTGTACTTCACCGCTTCTGATGGTAAGATTAATCCCTTTGAGAATCTCAATACCGTTAACAGAAGCACGTAATCCACGTACCTCAAGTAATATTTTGCTTTCTTGGTAAATCATCCTACACTTCCTTCAAGCTTTAAACCTAGAAGATTTGTTGCTTCAACTGCAAACTCCATTGGTAGTTGTTGAAAAACATCCTTACAAAACCCATTGATAATCATCGATACTGCTTCCTCGCTGCCAATACCACGCTGTGCGAAGTAGAACAATTGATCCTCACCGATTTTTGATGTTGATGCTTCATGTTCAACTTTAGCGCTGTTGTTACGCACATGAATGTAGGGGAAGGTGTTGGCGCTACACCGATCACCTATCAACATTGAGTCACACTGTGAAAAATTACGGGCATCTACAGCAGTCGGAGAAACTCTGACTAACCCACGATAACTGTTGCTGGAGCGGCCAACCGATATGCCTTTACTAACAATAGTACTACGTGTGTTTTTACCAATGTGTATCATCTTGGTTCCAGTATCAGCCTGTTGATAATTATTGGTTACTGCAACTGAGTAAAATTCTCCAACTGAATTGTCACCCTGCAATACACATGATGGATATTTCCAGGTGATTGCTGAGCCAGTTTCAACTTGAGTCCACGAAATACGAGAATTTCTACCTTTTGCTAGACCGCGCTTAGTAACAAAATTGTAAATACCACCGACTCCCGACTCATCACCTGCGTACCAATTCTGGACTGTAGAGTATTTGATGTCTGCGTTATCAAGTGCAACTAACTCAACAACTGCTGCGTGTAGCTGGTTGGTATCAAACCTGGGTGCCGTACAGCCTTCTAGATAGGATACTGCCCCCCCTTCTTCAGCAACGATAAGTGTGCGCTCGAATTGCCCTGATCCTTCGGTATTAATACGAAAATAAGTTGATAGATCCATAGGGCATTTGATTCCCTTTGGAATAAAACAAAATGAACCGTCAGTGAATACTGCAGAGTTCAATGCAGCGTAGTAATTATCACCAACTGGAACTACGGAACCAAGGTATTGTTTTACAAGTTCAGGATGTGTATGAACGGCTTCCGAAATAGAGCAGAAAATGATGCCAACCTCGGCAAGTTTTTCTTTATAGGTAGTTGCTACCGATACACTATCGAAAATAACATCAACAGCAACACCAGCAAGTGCTGCACGCTCGTTCATTGGCACACCAAGTTTTTCAAATGTACGTAGTAACTCAGGATCTACCTCGTCCATACTAGTAAGCTTCTTTTTCGTCTTTGGCGCAGAGAAATAACTGATTTCTTGGAAATCGATCTTTGGATATTTAACGTTTGACCATTTAGGTTCTTCCATTTTTAGCCATTGCTGATAGGCTTTGAGGCGAAAATCAAGTAACCACTCAGGCTCATTTTTCTTGGTAGAAATTAGTCGTATTGTTTCTTCACTAAGTCCCTTTGGCGCAACATCAGATTCGATTTCAGTGACGAAGCCATGTCTGTAGGGCTTGTTTACTACATTTTGTAATGTTGCACTCATTAAATTACTCCAATATCATTTTGAAAAAAGGAGGAAGTCCTCGTATCATTTATCCAGAATTTTCCGCTCATTTTTATCTAAACCTTAATTGGATCTTTCAAACTGAAGCTCTCGCCGCAGCCACAAGTGTTATCTACATTGGGGTTATCAAACTTGAATGAATCGTTGAGTCCCTCCCGGATGAAATCTACTTTTGAGCCATCCAAAAACTGTAAGCTATTAGCGTCAACGACAACATTAACATTATGTGATTCAAACAATTGATCATTAGCATGTATTTCGTCAGCGTAGTCGAAGGTGTAGGCGAAACCAGAACAGCCAACTTTCTTAACACCAATGCGTAAAGCCAACCCTTTGCCACGTTTTGCAAGTTTATTCCGTATTTGTTTTGCGGCGTTTTCAGTTAAGGTAATCGCCATTACTATCTCCGCTTACTATCTAAAATATGATTGAAAATAAATAAATGTTTTTTTCTAACGCATTAAACTGAAGCTGTAGTATGTTCGTTTTTCGGTATCGTTCCACGCATATCCTGCATTTGTAAAACGTTGTTTTGTTTTACTTGCTGGTCATCAACAAGATGTTTTAGAGTCACTGCACCAAGGTGGTCAAAAATGAGCCCATTAAGTTTTTTCCATAGATCGTGTGTCATACACTTCTTGTCGTTATGGCAGTTTTCCTTTCCACCGCATTGTGTCGAATCAATTGGTTCGTCAACAGCAAGGATAATATCGGCTACCGACACTTGCTCCATATTCTTTGCAAGACAATAACCTCCACCAGGACCGCGCACACTTTCGACAAGTTTGCGTTGGCGGAGCTTGGCAAACAATTGTTCAAGATAAGATAATGATATTTGTTGGCGTTTACTAATTTCAGCAAGCTTTACAGGGCTGCTGCTGTCCTGCAATGCAAGATCTAATAGCGCTGTAACTGCAAACCGTCCTTTGGTTGTTAGCCTCATAAAAAAATATCTCCTTATTTAGATAAAGCTATCAAAATATGGTATGACCAACGCTTCCAATACATGATCATTTTTGTCAACTATAGAATACTTGATAGATTTAGTCAACAATTGGTATATCTTTATGATATATAGACTAAAATTACTTCTAAATTAGAATATTCGTGTTTAAATTTGCTGCTAGTAGGGGATACGCTATATTTTATTGTACGTTAAAGAAATAACTTTAACTATTTCTTAGTCGCATGTGTGCTTTGATTAGTTTAATCGCACGATTCCGGAAATGATTTCCTTCCGAATCCTTTACCCACATATGTAACAAACCAATAAAGAATAATTGTGTATCAATTGCCAACTGGGCGGGATCATGTGATTCATGTAGTAGCCCCTGCTCTTTTGCTCTTTCATAAGCAAGTTGCATTTTTCCTTCTATGCCTGAACAAGTTAATAAAATCTGCTGTAAGACAGTAGAAAAGTCACCTACATACTCACATTTGATCATCATAATTTCGTAAATTTGGCGGGTCTCTAGACTTTCATCTAGGATTTGTATGGTTCTACAGAGAAAATTCTCTATCCGAGTAAGAGGATTTTCAGAACCTTCCACCAGTAATGTGTCGTCCATACGATCAATCAATGGAAGGAACACTTGTTCCCGCATAGCTTGGAATAACTCAGTTTTGTTGTTAAAGTGCCAATAGATTGCTCCTCGTGTGACACCAGCTTTAGTAGCAATATGTTCCATCGTGGTGCGGCTTACACCACGAACCAAAAACACTTCTCGCGCAGCGTAAATAATATTTTTCCGTGTTATTTCCGCGTCTTCTTTAGTTTTACGAACCATTCCTTATGTCTCTTCAGATTTTTGTTTACATACCGTATTGTATGTATATAATTACATACATACATGACTGTAAGCAAGTTTTTTTAACGCTTTATATAGGACTGATTTATGGTGGTTTTTAGCCTTAAACGAAGTAATTCTCTTGATCTACTAATTGGTGCTCACGTAAAAAAGATTACTTCACTTATTATTAGCGTTGCACTAGCTGCTTGTAGCAATGGTGAGCAGGAAGCACTCGGCAATCATGCTCCCAAAATGATCATGCCAGTCAGCGTAATCGAGGTTCAGCCTACCAAAGTGCCAATTAGTACTGAAGCTGTTGCACAGACTGAGGGTGCCAAGGAGGTTGAGATACGTCCTCGTGTAGGGGGAATTTTACTCAAACGCTTTTACGAGGAGGGTACAGCGGTTACAGCAGGTCAGCCCATGTTCTTGATTGATCCGATCCCTTATCAGAACGCCCTAGCTCAAGCAAAAGCTCAACTTGCTGAACAAAAAGCTCGGATTGAGCAAACTAGACGGGAAGAAAATCGCTTACAAGATTTGCTAGTTACGGAATCTATCAGTCAACGTGAGTATGACAATGCGGCTTCCGATAATGCGGTTGCAAATGCTGCTTTGCAGCAAGCCGAAGTACGCGTACGTGATGCAAAACTTAATCTTTCTTATACAACTGTAACAGCTCCTGTAAATGGGATATCCGGTCGTAGGTTGTTATCCGAAGGGGTGCTAGTGGAAGCCAATTCCAGTTTGCTCACGACAATTATTCAGCTATCACCAATCTGGGTGCGGTTTAGCCTTTCTGATAATGAACTGGCAAAACTTGGTGGTTATCTAAGTGAAAGCAACGTAAAAAATGTAACGTTAATACTACCGGATGGCACGGAATATGATCAAAGCGGCGAACTAAATTTTGCTGCAAAGCGAATTGATCCCTCGTTAGGCACTCAGCAATTACGTGCAACATTTGATAATTCTGAACAGCGCTTACTACCAGGACAGTTTGTTCGTGTCCGTGTTACAACAGGCGAACGCGAGGGTGTTTTTCTTGTTCCTCAGATTGCAGTACTGACTTCTAATCTAGGTAGATCTGTTTACGTGGTAAATGAAAAGAGCGAAGCCGTGATGCGACCAGTCGTGACTGGTAATTGGGTAGGAAAAGATTGGGTAATTCTTGAAGGGCTCAAAGCAGGTGATAAGGTAATTGTTGATAATCTCATTAAGCTTCGTTCCGGTACTCCTGTATCCCCCCATACTGTAGGTAAGAATCATATGCAGCCACCCGAGCAATTAAATCCTGGCGAGCAGATGTAACTAGATTATCATGACGACATTTTTCATCACACGACCGATTTTTGCGTCGGTACTATCCATTATCATCGTTCTGGCAGGGCTAACTTCAGCGTTACAGCTTCCCATTGCGCAGTATCCACAGATTGCACCACCCACTGTACTAGTGACTGCGAGCTACCCTGGTGCAAGCGCAGAAACCATAGCTAAAACTGTTGCGGCACCCATTGAAGAGCAGTTAAGTGGCATAGAAAATTTACTATATTTTAGTTCGAGCGCTGATTCCAGCGGTACTCTGACGATTACCGCAACGTTTGAGATTGGTACAGATATTGATCGAGCAACTTTTAACGTACGTAACCGTGTAAATATTGCTCAATCACGTTTACCTGATGATGTAAGACGTATTGGCTTGACAATACAGAAACGCTCTAATGATATTCTAATAGTTATCATGTTGATTTCTAAAGAGAAAAGGCATGACACTTTATATTTAAGCAACTACGCAACGCTTAACGTTCTGGATGAAATAAAACGTATTAAAGGCGTAGGCGATGCAAGAGTCTTTGGCGGCCAGGATTATTCCATGCGAATATGGCTGCGTCCTGATCGCATGGCCCAACTAGGGGTTACGACATCGGATATTGCTTCTGCCATTCGGGCACAAAATGCGCAGTATGCCTCCGGTAGGATAGGACAGGAACCTGCACCCGCCGATCAACAACTAGCGTTTACCGTCATAGCCAAAGGTAGGTTGCTGGAACCGGAGCAGTTCGGCAACATAGCTATACGTGGCAGCGGTTCGCGTGGTGTCCTTTATCTCAAGGATGTCGCTCGTGTCGAATTGGGTTCACAAAGTTATAACGTGCGCACTACTTTGAACGGACAACCAGGTACAGGTATTCCAATTTTCTTACAATCCGGCGCCAACGCCCTTGAAACGGCGGATGCTATTAAGAAAAAAATGGATGAGTTAAGTCTACGTTTCCCCGAAGGAATGGAATATGTAGTGCCTTACGATACCAGCAAATTTGTTAAGGCATCAATCTGGGAGGTAATCAAAACTCTTGGTGAGGCAATGGTGCTGATTTTATTAGTTGTATACCTTTTCCTACAAAGCTGGCGCGCCACACTGATTCCAATGATCGCAGTTCCTATCTCCTTGGTTGGTACCTTTGCCGGTTTGTGGTTACTTGGCTTTTCAATTAATACACTGACGCTTTTTGCTATGGTGTTATCCATTGGAACTGTGGTGGATGACGCGATTATAGTTTTGGAAAATATTGAGCGTTTGATGGAAGAGGAAAAGTTATCACCAATAAATGCAGCTATCAAATCCATGAAACAAGTTTCGCGTGCAGTGGTCGCAATTGTGCTGGTATTGTGTGCAGTGTTTGTACCGGTAGCTTTTCTAGGAGGTATAGCTGGTGAATTATATCGCCAGTTTGCCGTAACCGTGGCTGTCGCCGTGGTCATTTCCGGTGTGGTAGCCCTTACCCTAACCCCCGCTTTATGCGCCATCCTGCTTAAAAAAACTCATGGTGAGGCTGCGTTCTTTAGGATGTTTAATCGTGGATTTATTAATTTAACTAATTTTTATACCCGTACCGTTGACTTAACAATACGGCACAAAATTATTGGTGCATTCGCGTTTATAAGTATCATCGCTATTGCAACCTATTTGCTTAAAATAGTTCCTGGTAGTTTTGTGCCACCTGAGGATCAGGGCTATGTGGTAACTGCAACAATCCTACCTGATGGGGCTACCCTAGCACGAACTACTAAAACTGCTGAGGCAGTACGCGCTGCTATCGCACAAGACCCAGCAGTTTCACATCAGTTTGTTGTCAATGGTTTTGATCTTATTGGTGGTGGTAATAAAACAAGCTCAGCGACTATGTTCGTTGCATTCAAAAATTGGTCCGAGCGCACAGCTACAGCAGAAGATATTGTCAAAAAACTGACTGGCATCGGCATGATGCAGCCTGATGGCTTGGCAATGGCATTTAATCCACCAGCAATTCGTGGCTTAGGTAATGCAGGGGGTTTTGAAGTTTATGTGCAAAGTCATGGTGATCCAGATCCATCACGCTTATCCGGTGTAGTCAATAACTTCATTGAGGCACTGAATCAGGAGTCGCGTTTATCTAGCATCAATACTTTTTTTCGACCTACGGTACCACAGTTCTTCGTTGAGGTAGATGAAGCTAAGGCAATTTCTCAAGGTGTTCCGATCACCGATATATATGCCACCTTACAAAGCACGATGGGCTCATTTTATGTCAATGATTTTAATCGATCTGGACGTACTTACCGTGTACAAATGCAGGCAGAACCACAATATCGTATGAAACCAGAGGATCTTGGCAGAGTGTATGTGCGTTCACAATCTGGTGGTATGGTTCCTTTATCTGCCCTAAGTAAGGTAAGTGATTTAGTCGGCGCAGAACAATTAGAGCGATATAATGGCTTACTTTCCGCAAGAATCCTTGGGAGTGGAGCGCCCGGTGTTAGCTCGGGGGATGCTATCAAACTAGTGGAAGAAGTTGCAGCAAAAAACTTACCAGATAATTACCACATTTCCTGGACAGGGCAAGCCTATCAAGAAAAACGTACCGGTTCAGCAGCGATTTTTGCTTTTAGTTTTGCCATCATCATGGTTTTTCTGATTTTAGCTGCACAGTTTGAAACTTGGACGCTACCGCTAGCAGTGATTATGGCTGTACCCTTTGCACTAACTGGGGCATTATTTGCCGTTTTATTTCGTGGCATGCCAAATGATGTTTATTTCCAAGTAGGCTTGATTGCTTTGATAGGACTGGCTGCAAAAAACGCCATTCTAATAGTGGAATTTGCGAGTCAGAAAATGAAAGAAGGTATGCCCGTTGCACAAGCCGCAATTGAGGCCGCGCGTTTACGTTTCCGTCCAATTGTCATGACCTCAATGACTTTTGTATTGGGAATTGTGCCACTTGTAATTGCTACTGGTGCCGGGTCAGCTGCACGCCAGTCAATGGGCACAGGGGTATTTGGCGGCATGATATTTGCGACCTTCATTGCCACTATATTTATTCCACTATTTTTTGTTTGGCTTACCCGTAAACACGTAGAGAAGCCTACTGATCATGTGGCTGAGAGAGAAGAATGAGATCAAGGCTAAGACAATTACATCTATTGATAGTAGCTATTGTTCTTCAGGGATGCATGATTGGCCCTGATTACAAGCGCCCTGATAGTAGTAGTGTTGTTCCATCAGAATTCACTTTTGACAGTAATACTTCAGATTCTCAAGATGATATGGCAACTTCCATTTCGAGTACTTGGTGGGAGCTTTATCAAGACCCCGTACTAAATAATTTGGTAGCTAAAGCACTAGAAAATAATACGGACATCAAACTGGCTGTGGCAAGAGTAGAAGAGGCAGATGCTTATTTACAAGAGGTGGGAGCCGCATTGTTTCCAACTATTGACTTCAAATCAAACGCAACACGGTCTCGTATCTCAGAAGTAAGCGTTATTCCTGTTTTCCCGGGACTTAATGCTGTACGTCAGATTTATAGCATCTCCCTTGGTTTTGCATACGAGCTAGATTTTTGGGGGAAAGTGCGTCGCGCAAAAGAGGCAGCAACTGCACAGGCGCTGGCAACACACTATGCTAGAGATACTGTTTATCTATCACTTTCTGGTTTAGTTACGACTAATTATTTACTGTTACGCAGTCTCGATGCGCAACTTTCTGTATCTCGCGATATCTTGCATGATCTTGAAGAAAGTTTGAGAATCACCAAGCAACGTTTAGCATCAGGCTTTAATTCAGCGCTGGATGTTTACCAAGCTGAAACGATCCACTCTAACAAGGTGGCAGAAATTACCGAGCTAACGCGTCAGCGTGCCATTAGTGAACACCAGTTGGCTGTGCTGACTGGTTTACTTGATCTAAAACTGGATGAGGGTGACATTGAAACTTTACCAATACCACCTACGCCGCCAGCGGGCTTACCTTCTAGTCTGCTGGAAGCTCGACCTGATGTGCGTCAAGCTGAAGAACAAGTGATTGCCGCAACTTCTAACATTGGTGTGGCTAAAGCAGCGCTTTTTCCTAGCATCATGCTTACATCTAGTTTTGGCAGGGAAAGCATAACTTTAGGTAATTTAGTTAAATCGGCTGCAAATATATGGACAGCTGGTGTAAACCTGAATCTGCCCATTTTTGATGCCGGTAGGCTGCTTGCGCGGTTGGATCAAGCTAGCGCACAACAAAAGCAAGCCTTAGCCTCATATGAGAACTCAATACGAGCGGCATTTAGAGAAGTCAATGATGCACTGGTTACTGTGCGTCAAAGTTCAGAACAGGAGGCTGCTTTGCAGGCGAGTAAAGATTCGGCTAGAAAAGCATTACAAATTGCGGAGAATCGTTATAAATCAGGTTTTTCAGGGTATCTTGACTTACTGGTTTCGCAGAGAGCACATAACGATGTAGCATTAGCAGTTATCCAGAGTCGTCAGAATAGGTTAATAGCAACGGTTGATTTATTTAAGGCACTTGGCGGCGGTTGGGAAGCTGAATCTTTGATGCGTACACCATTAGGGTTTCTAGAGTTTCTTAATAAATAGCTGAGTTTTTTCATACTAAAATATCAGATTAAACCCAGCTCACGCTATGATTTTTCCGGAAGTTAATCAATGCGCGCCACCCGTTTAGAAAAACCACCAGTTAATCGCAACGATTGGAAAACCATTTGTACTTTATTACCTTATCTATGGGAATATAAAGGTAGAGTGGCATTGGCATTGTTGCTATTAGTGATGGCTAAACTTGCTAGTGTAGCAGTCCCACTGGTACTGAAGGAAATCGTAGATGCTCTTGATCAACCAAGAGACGTATTGGTGTTGCCTGTGCTGTTGGTGATTGGATATGGTGTACTGCGTTTGTGTAGTACATTATTTGGTGAAATACGTGATGCCATATTTGCAAAGGTAACACAACGAGCTATTCGGCGGGTTTCAATTAGGGTATTCGAACACCTACATTCGTTATCGCTACGCTTTCACTTGGAGCGACAAACTGGTGGTGTATCACGTGATATTGAGCGTGGCGCACGTGGCATTTCTTTTTTGCTCAATTTTATGTTGTTCAATATCTTGCCAACACTATTAGAAATTGGCTTAGTGGCGGTAATTCTTCTGTCTAAGTACGATATCTGGTTTTCAGTAATCATATTTACAACCTTAATTGCTTATATTGCTCTTACGCTCATCATCACTGAGTGGCGAATGATTTTTCGTCGCACCATGAACGATATGGACTCAAAAGCGAACACTCGCGCTATAGACAGCCTTCTAAATTATGAGACAGTAAAATATTTTGGCAATGAATCGTGGGAAGCAAAACGTTACGATGAGCATATGCAAGAATGGGAGATTGCGGCAGTACGTAACCAGACCTCACTTTCAGCACTCAATGCAAGCCAAAGTGCAGTTATAGCACTAGGAATGACTTTATTAATGTTATTGGCGGCTGATGGTGTGATCAAGGGATCCATGACGTTGGGAGATCTAGTGTTAGTCAATGCTTTTATGTTGCAGCTATATATGCCATTACATTTTCTTGGGTTCGTTTATCGTGAAATTAAACATTCGTTAGCGGATATGGAGAAAATGTTTACATTGTTGAATGAAAGTGAGGAAATAACAGATAAGCCCGATGCAATTAATCTTATTCCTGGGGATGCTACGGTTCGCTTTGAAAGGGTAAATTTTAGCTATGAAGCCAATCGTCAGATTTTATTTGATTTGAGTTTCGAAATTCCTGCTGGTCACAATATAGCTGTAGTTGGGCATAGTGGATCGGGAAAATCCACAATCTCTCGGTTATTATTTCGTTTTTATGATATAAGCAGCGGCCGCATTCTAGTTAATAATCAGGATATTCGCAATTTAACTCAGCAAAGTTTACGTGCAACTATAGGTATTGTTCCCCAAGATACAGTTTTGTTTAATGATAGTATTTATTACAACATTGCTTATGGGTCTCCCAATGCAAGTTGTGAGGAGGTTTTCGAAGCGGCTAAGTCGGCACACATTCACGAATTTATCGAAAATCTACCAGATAAGTATGAGACCACAGTGGGAGAGAGGGGGCTTAAACTTTCTGGAGGAGAGAAGCAACGTGTTGCAATTGCACGTGCGATCCTAAAGAAGCCAGAAATTCTTATTTTTGATGAAGCTACCTCAGCGTTAGATTCAAAATCAGAAAAAGCTATTCAGGAAGAGTTAAAGCGTATTGCTTCAAATCGTACTACGCTTACGATCGCTCATCGACTTTCTACCATCTCTGATGCAAACCAAATTTTGGTATTAGATAAAGGTAGCATCATCGAACGTGGTACCCACCAGGAACTTTTAATAGCTAGGGGCTTTTATGCCCATATGTGGGAACTTCAACAACAGGAAGAGCAGTCGAAACTGCAATTAGTTGATGATACAGAAGATTATTCAGATGCTATAATAAGGCGGGATCAATAACTAATTGATTTGTTGGGATAAGGTTATATAGCTTTTTCTTGGGAATTGGTATAAAGTTCCAATTTGGCTTTCCGATAGTCTTTTAGATAGCCATTAAACTAGCAGTATCAGTTATCCAGTCCGCTATCCAGTCCGGAAGTAACATATTTCTTTCGGTCGGAGAAAGAAAAATGAAAAAAATAATCCTGACATTATCTATAGCGATCCTATTTTCTAGTGGTGCTATTGCACAATCAAGTTTGCATCTCAGATCCGAGTCTGCGTTTGTTTTAGATGCGCAGCATGGGCGTGTTATTTACGGAAAAAAGGCAGATAAAGTTAGGCCAATTGCCTCAATTACCAAGCTAATGACAGCGATGGTAGTACTTGATGCAAAACTACCATTAAATGAAAAGATCGCTATTAAGTCAGCAGATGTTGATCGCATCAAGAATACACGTTCACGGTTATCAGTGGGAGCTCGTCTTACTCGTGAAGAGCTGCTGTTAGTGTCATTGATGTCTTCTGATAATCGTGCCGCTGCAGCATTGGGGCGGACTTATCCAGGCGGTACTAAAGTATTTGTTGAAGCAATGAACAACAAGGCATTTGAACTTGGTATGGGAAACAGTCGTTTTGTTGAATCTACGGGCCTAAGTAGCAAGAACGTTTCTACTGCTCGTGATTTAGCAAAACTGGTTGAAGCTGCACACAGCTACAAACTTATTCGTAAATGTACTACGACAGCGGTACATGCACTTAAACTCCCACATAGAAAGCGGAGCCTACTATACAAAAATACTAATAGTCTCGTGCGTCGAGGAGCTTGGGAGATTGGCGTATCAAAAACAGGGTTTTTAAAGGCTGCAGGACGCTGTTTAGTTATGCATGCAAAAGTAACTGGTAAGCCGGTCATTATTGTTTTACTTGATTCTTGGGGAAAGAATACCCGAATTGGTGATGCCAATCGTATTAAGAAATGGATGGAGAAGCAGCGCCGTCGTTCTGGAACGCAGAGCGGTTGAATAATTCTTCTCCACCACAAGACATCTTCTGACATCTTCTACTCTTCCATATGATGTAATTCCTTCCTGCCGTTAAATCTGTCTCTTTGACACTAAAGTAGCTGAAAGGCAAGAATAGCCATAAATGTAGGTGGTAACGCGGCTATTAGCAGTCCTAAAGGATGAATGGCATCGTCTTCAAATGAATCCTTAAGAATTGCAAAACCCGCAGGATTTGGAGCATTAGCAATGACTGTCAAGCCACCACCTGTAACTGCCCCGGCGACAAGAGAGTATTGGAACTCTGCACTTGTTCCTTCCAGCAAGGAGCCAAGATATGTAAGTGCCGCATTGTCTGTAAATGCTGTGAGTATGGTTGCACCATAAAAAAGAGTGGTATTGTCCATTCCCGCTAACATGGGTTGCAGCCACCATTTTTGTTGTCCTCCAAGTACAACAAGACCAGCCAGGAAGAAAGCAACCATCAGTCCTTCACGTAGTATTAACCGATCTTGATAGCGCTCATAAGCGTGAGCGAAGCCAATAAAGAAGAGTAATAAGCCCATGAAGACCTCTGGATGATGAGCGAATACCACTACACCAATCAGAAAAAATAGGTGTATAAGTAGTACTAGCAGCGGAGCTCTTGCTTGTTGAGATTCTTCTTCGTATTGCATGTGTGATAATTCGCGTCGAAAGATTAAGGTAACTACCAAAGCATTAAAAAGCACAACTATCATGGCTTTCCAACCAAACGTAAAAAACATAAATGTAAAGTCCCATCCCCATTTATTTGCAACCATCAGTACTGGTGGAGCAGCGAACGTTGTCATTGTGCCGCCAATAGATATATTGACTAAAAGAACACCGAGCGTGACATACTTAAGCCGGGTTGTAATTCCCTTGGAATAATAGCGGTCAAGAAGAATAAGCCCAGCTAGTGTCATGGCAGCGGCTTCTGTAATGAAGGAGCCTAATAGTGGTACAAATGATAATGTAATAAAGTAAAAAGCTGTTCCGTCTGACCATGGGACGATACGTGCAATTGTTTTTACTATGTGCATTGCAAATTGGAGAATCGGCCGACTACCAGCGATTACCATAACAGCAAATACGAACATTGGCTCAGTAAAGCTTTGATGTTCAAGGTAGGTCGTGGCAGCCTGTTTACCATTTGTGATCAAAAACGCTACGATTAACACCATGGCCCAGAAGCCGAAGACAACTTCGACTTCACCTAAAAAGTGCCATATTCCAGCATGAGTTGGGCGTGTATGAGCTAGATGTTCAAAAAATTTTGTGGAAAACGTATGAATTAATGCAATGGCGAACAATACCGCACCGATTAATTCAATTGAAGTGGGATTCATTTATATTTAAAAAGTTAGTTTGTTCTTACAGCCAAGTTATACTGTAAATTAGTATTCATGATTTTTTAATGGGGTCATTGAATAATTATATGCTTAATAATTTTGTTGTTTTGATTGGTCTACTATTGTTATTAAATAGAATATTTATTGTTTGTAAGAAACTAACCTATATTTTACATCAAGGTGCTATTCAATACAGTAAGGCGTTTATGATTAAAGTATAAGTTCTTTGATAAAGTTCCTTTTCTAACAATATCAGACTGAAAGATACTAGAATAGAAGGATGATTCAAATTATAATTTAGTGCTTCCAATCTATTTCTTTGAGGTAATCATGACCAAAGTAAAAACTTTGATTAATTTAAGCGTATTAATTCTTGGGATGGCACTGCTTGTTCAACATGCTTTTTCTGAAACTAAAAAGAGCGTTAACAAAGTGACAGAGCTGATACTAACCGATGTAAAAATAGGAAATGGTGAAGAAGCAACTGGGGGTCACACGGTTAAGGTTCACTATACAGGATGGCTTTACAAAGAATCTGCACCACAGAAAAAAGGAGCAAAATTTGACAGTTCACTTGATCGCGGTACACCTTTTACCTTTCCATTAGGTTCGGGACGTGTAATTAAAGGATGGGATCAAGGGGTTGTTGGTATGAAAGTTGGCGGGCAAAGAACTTTAATTATTCCCGCCCATCTTGCATACGGTTCGCGTGGGGCTGGCGACTCAATTCCGCCAAACGCAACTTTGGTTTTTGATGTAGAGTTACTTGGTCTGCGCTAAATACATGAGGTAATACCATGGCAGGGTTAAGTACAGACACTCCTAGGCCCACTGAAATAAAATTGCGACAGCAATCTAGGATACTGGAAGTTTCTTTTGCAGACGGAAAGACTTTTCAGTTTCCCTTTGAATTTCTACGCGTTCATTCTCCGTCGGCTGAAGTACGTGGCCATGGCCCTGAGCAGGAAATACTACAAACTGGAAAACAAGAAGTAACAATAAATCATATTGACCCAGTAGGTAATTATGCAATCCAACTAAATTTTTCTGATGGCCATAATACAGGGCTATATTCTTGGGACTTACTCTATGAGTATGGTGTCCACCAAAACGATATGTGGAAGCATTATCTACAAAGAATGGATGAGGCTGGCGCGAGCCGAGCATGAATCTAAGATTTTCCTACTTAAGAAGTTATTGTGCCATATGATTATGTAACTTCAATTAGTTTGTTTATTCAAAATACTTATCCGCATTATGAGAAAAATTAAATATTCATGACGAAAACTACTCATTTTGGTTTTAGTTCTATCCCAGAAACTGAGAAAGCACACAAAGTAGCAGATGTGTTTGACTCGGTGGCAGAACGCTATAATTTAATGAATGACCTTATGTCAATGGGATTGCACAGATTGTGGAAGCGCTTTGCTGTAGAAGCAAGTGGGGTTAAAGAAGGAAGTAGAGTACTTGATATTGCTAGTGGTACTGCAGACTTAAGTAAATTATTTGTTGATCACCTAGGCGAGAGCGGGGAGATCTGGCTTACTGATATTAATAGTTCAATGCTTTCTCTAGGTCGTGACGAGATCTTAGATAATGGAATAAACGCATTCGTTGCGCAGTGTGATGCAGAGAGATTGCCCTTTCCAAAGAATTACTTTGATTGTGTGAGCGTTGCTTTCGGCCTGAGAAACATGACTCATAAAGACGTGGCATTAAAAGAAATGTTGCGAGTGCTTCGTCCAGGTGGGCGTGTTATTGTGCTTGAGTTTTCTAAAGTATGGGATCCACTGCAGCCTTTCTACGATAGCTACTCATTCAAAGTGCTGCCAGCAATAGGTAAATTTATTGTAAATGATGAAGATAGCTATCGTTATTTAGCTGAATCTATACGTGTGCATCCTTCTCAGGAAGAATTGAAGCTGTTGATGCAACAGACTGGCTTCGAGAGGGTTGAGTACTTTAATCTTTCGGCTGGTGTCGTTGCACTTCATCGAGGGGTTAAACTTTAGAATCTATTATTTTTTGCGGGCTAGGTTTTTTCTATTTCAATAGCGGTACACAATAACATGCCAAAAGCAAAGAGTAATGAATAAAATCGCTAAGGAAAAGACAAACCATAGCTGGCATGAATATTCAGTAGATACCACGTTTCATATTTTAAAAACGACGGTAAATGGTCTCAATCAAGCAGATGCGATTTCAAGATTAAAAAATTATGGTCTGAACCGCTTGCCAGAAGCAGCAAAGCGAAATGCATTCGTTCGTTTCTTTCTACATTTCCACAATATCCTAATATACGTACTTCTAGTTTGCGCCGGTATTACAATCTTATTGGGCCATTTTGTTGATACATTAGTTATCATTGCAGTGGTTATTGCAAATGCAGGAATTGGTTTCGTTCAGGAAGGTAAAGCAGAAAAAGCGATGGACTCGATTCGACGAATGCTAGCTCTTCGTGCGTCCGTAGTACGTGATGGTAGTCGCCAAAGTATAGAAGGTGAGCAACTAGTTCCAGGTGATATTGTATTACTAGAGGCGGGAGATAAAGTTCCCGCTGATATACGTTTATTTCAGGCTCGTGGCTTACACCTACAAGAAGCCATTCTTACCGGAGAATCGGTTCCAGTAGAAAAACATACTCAGCCTGTATCAGCCAACACGATACTTGGAGACAGAGTATGTATGGCATTCAGTGGCACCTTAGTAACGAGTGGTCAAGGTAGGGGAATCGTAGTTGAAACTGGAGTTGCAACAGAAATTGGGCGTATTAGTAGCATGCTCTCCAGAGTTCAAATTTTAACCACACCGCTCGTCAAACAAATGAATGTGTTCTCCAAATGGCTGACGATTCTAATTTTACTGGTTGCAGCGGCATTACTTGTTTTTGGATTCTTTAGTGAACATTTTAAGTTCGATGAATTTTTTATGGCAGTGGTGGCTCTGTCGGTGGCAGCAATACCAGAAGGTTTGCCTGCCGTACTTACAATCACACTTGCTGTAGGCGCACAAGCTATGGCCCGTCGTAAAGCTATAGTCAGACGTTTGCCTGCTATTGAAACGATTGGCTCATTAGCAGTTATCTGCACAGACAAAACTGGAACACTCACCCGTAATGAGATGATGGTTACATCAGTTGTAACACATAACCAAACTTTTTCACTTGAAGGGAGTGGTTATGAACCTAATGGAGTCATAAAGCTTAATGGTGCCTCAGTAAGCGGAAGTGATCACACGGTCCTTAGTGAGATTGGCCGTGCAGCCGCATTGTGTAATGACTCTTCTGTGCATGAACGAGAGGGCATCTGGACTGTTGAAGGGGATCCAATGGAGGGGGCTTTGCTAGCGTTCTCGGGTAAGACTGGTATAAACGTAAGAAATGAGTTATCCACATGGGCACGAACCGATGCGATACCGTTTGATGCAAAACATCGCTTTATGGCTACTTTGAACCATGATCACGATAATCACGCATTTATTTTCATTAAAGGCGCGCCAGAGAGACTTCTATCAATGTGCAATGAACAACGTACTTCATCAGGTGGTACGGAAACTTTAAATCAGGCTTATTGGCACGAAAAAGCAGAGAGCATCGCAAATCAGGGCCAGAGAGTTCTGGCGTTAGCGGTAAAGCCAGTATCTGCTAAGCATACAATTCTCGAGTTTAATGATGTAGAAGGTACGTTGACATTAATTGGTTTGGTTGGATTAATTGACCCACCACGTTCCGAAGCAATTGAAGCAATTCAAGAATGTCACGGAGCAGGAATACAAGTAAAAATGATTACTGGTGATCACAGAGGAACAGCCACTGCTATTGGTAAGCAAATTGGATTACAAAACTTAGATAGAGTCTTGACTGGTATCGAACTGGATGAAATGAATGATAAAGAATTAGCTGCTGCCGTTCTAGAAACTAACATTTTTGCCCGCACTAGCCCTGAACACAAGCTGAGGCTAGTAATGGCTTTGCAATCGCACGGCTTGACCGTTGCCATGACTGGAGATGGTGTGAATGATGCTCCAGCACTCAAACGTGCCGATGCAGGCATTGCAATGGGAATGAAAGGTAGCGAAGCAGCCAAAGAAGCTGCTGAACTTGTCCTAGCAGATGATAACTTCGCTTCGATTGTTGCAGCTGTACGTGAAGGGCGTACGGTATACGATAATATCAAGAAAGTTATTAGCTGGACGCTACCGACTAATGGTGGTGAATCCTTGACGATTATTGTTGCTTTACTTTTTGGCCTTACACTACCGGTTTCCCCCATTCAAATTTTGTGGATTAACTTAATCACTGCTAGTACTTTAGGTTTAGCACTAGCTTTTGAACCCACGGAAGCCAATACCATGCGTTGTCTACCGCGCCCTAGAAAAGAGCCTATTTTAACAGGCGAGTTAGTGTGGCAAATTGTACTTGCATCAGTATTATTTTCCTTTTTTGTTTTCGGTTTATATAACTATTCAATCGATAAGGGATACTCTGTGGAATTAGCCCGCACCATTGTGCTTAATACGTTAGTGACAATGGAAATTTTTTACCTATTTTTTATACGAAATATTTATGGTACATCGATTACCTGGAAGTCGATACGTGGTACAAAGGTGGTGTGGGCAACAGTTATAATAGTTACAATTGCGCAGCTTGCCATAACTTATCTAGCACCTTTACAGAAGGTATTTTCCACTGAGAATGTATCATTTCTAGATGGCGCACTAATCATCGGGGTAGGTGTCGTTCTGTTCTCTTCCCTCGAAGCAGAGAAACAGCTGCGTTTATATTTTAAGCGCAAATTAAGAAGTGTTTAGTTAGGGGCAATATATTATGTTTAAACCGCTTTAATCTGAACACAAAAGAATTATTTATCACCTACTATTTTTCATACTTCTTTAATTTTTATTGGGTTTCTGTTTGTTCCAATAATAATCCAATTTAATACAAATTTTTTTAAGTATATAAGTCAAGTTTGTTCTATGATGCATGCATCTGTTCTATCTATATAGTGTAATGACACGTCTAATATTAGTTGAAAAGGCTATAATATGGATTTTACAACTAAGTGAATGATGTTTTTGTGTAGAAGTAATTAATTCTATATTTTTTACCTTTTGCTTGGAATTACTCATGAAGCAATACTGCGCTTATGAATTCTGGTCATTCATGTACAGGCTGGATCTATTGGCTGTAGGTTTACTTGTTTGTCGGCTGAAATTTAATATGTCTTCTAGGTTTTAATATCGTTTATGCTGGCTTCTGTTGCGCTAAGACCATTCAATCATATATTGCTTCAAGAAAGCTGGGCTAGCAAACGGCTTCAACTGCATGCTGGGAAAACCGTACAGTTTAGTATTTCACCCTTTCTTGATATCAATTTGACTGTCCAAGACAATGGTGAGTTATTATCTGCGATGAGTGATGTTACTATCGATACAAACATCACTATCAATCTTGGTTTGCTACCACGTATGCTTGCTCATAACGAAGAGGCCTACGGTAAAATTAAAATATCTGGTGATACAGTATTTGCTGAAGAACTTCTCTTTATTAGCAAAAATCTACATTGGGATGTAGAACAGGATTTAGGCAGAATTATGGGCGACATTCTTGCCCACCGTGTTGTGAAGACTAGTGAAGATCTCAAGCAATGGCATAATAAAGCAATTCTTAATCTATCAGAGGCGCTTGCAGAGTACTGGACCGAGGAGCAACCTTTATTAGCTAAATCTACTCTTATTCATGAATTTATTGGAGAGGTTAGTAAATTAAGAGAAGATGTGAAGCGACTGGAAAAAAAAAAAAAAAAAATTAGCAGGCTAGAATCTTAATAATTTTTAAAAGAATACTTAGCAATGGATAAATTATTGTTCATAAAATAAATGCGTTTTTTTCGCCTTATAAAAATACATACTATTGCTTTTCGTTTTGGTCTTGATGAATTTTTCCCAGACCATGGATGGGCACGTATATTACGTGCTCCAATTAAGTTAGTTACATTCTGGCGAAAGCTTGATAAACCTCGTGCTGAACGTTTACGTTTGGCACTAGAGGCATTAGGCCCTATTTTTATAAAATTTGGTCAGATGCTCTCTACACGTCGAGATTTACTTCCAAATGACATTGCTGATGAATTAGCTAAACTTCAAGACCAGGTCCCGCCATTTTCTTCTAGTCTCGTACTTACTACACTTGAGAAAATATATGGTAAATCTGTTAACGAAGTATTTTTGCGGTTTGATCTTGAACCTGTAGCTAGTGCTTCAGTCGCCCAAGTACACTTTGCAGTGTTACATGATAATTCTGAGGTTGCCGTAAAAGTTTTACGTCCAGGAATTGCTAAGGTTATAGCAAATGATATTGCATTAATGGAGACTGGTGCATGGTTAGTTGAGACTTTATTACCTGATGGTAAACGCCTAAAGCCACGGGAAGTTGTGTCAGAATTTGCACATCATTTAGATGATGAGCTTGATCTCATGCAAGAGGCTTCCAATTGTAGTCAACTGCGACGGAACTTTCTTGACTCGCCATTATTGTTGGTGCCAGAAGTCTATTGGGATTATTGTGATTCTGGAGTCATGGTAATGCAACGCGTAAAGGGTACTCCAATCAGCCATGTATCGAAACTACGTGAACAAGGTATAGATATTCCAAAGCTTGCTAAAATGGGAGTTGAAATTTTTTTTACGCAGGTATTTAGAGATGGTTATTTCCATGCTGATATGCATCCAGGAAATATTTTTGTTGGAGAAGACGGACGTTATATAGCTGTTGATTTTGGAATCATGGGCACACTTACTGACGAAGACAAGAATTACCTGGCACAAAATTTTCTAGCTTTTTTCGACCGAGATTATAGGCGTGTTGCGCAGGCACATGTTGAGGCAGGTTGGGCTCCAAAAGATACAAGAGTAGATGATTTTGAAAACGCAATACGTGCAGTATGTGAGCCTATTTTTGATAGGCCACTAAAGGAAATATCTTTTGGTCGTGTACTATTCCGGTTATTCCAGACTTCACGAGAATTTCATGTTGAAGTCCAGCCGCAACTGGTAATGCTGCAAAAAACACTTCTAAATGTTGAGGGACTTGGACGAGACCTTGACCCAGACCTAGACTTGTGGACAACAGCTAACCCACATTTGGGGAGCTGGATGTCTGAGCAAATCGGTTGGCGTGGGATGCTTCACCGCATACAAAAGGAAGCGCCTAACTGGGCCGTAATGATGCCACAATTCCCGCGCCTAATGTATCAAAATTTGAATGAAAATCGTACACAAGAGCTAGAAAAAAGAATGACTGAATTATTGATAGAAGAGAAACGGCAGACTCGTTTATTATTTATTCTGTCGATACTAATAATATCCTTGATAGTTTGGCAAGTATGGCCATAGTGGAATCATAAAAACTTGCTTTATAAGATCGTCGATGAATTTTGATAGAATTCCTGTTTTTAAAATAGCAAGCTTATGGCGTTACTCGAAATCCATGACGTTACAAAGCACTTCGGCGAGTTTACCGCAGTAAATAACGTCAACATCGCTATCGAGGCAGGAGAGTTTTTTACCCTGCTAGGGCCCTCTGGCTGCGGAAAAACAACATTGTTACGTATGATAGCAGGATTTGATCAACCTGATTCTGGCCAAATTTTACTAGATGGGATCGACATAGTTAGCGCGCCACCTGAAAAACGCCCTATCCACACAGTTTTTCAAAGCTATGCATTGTTTCCACATTTGACGGTAGAAGGCAATATTGCTTTTCCACTCAAGATGTCTGGAAAAACGCCAGATGATGTCAAATCTAGGGTAAAAGAGTCTTTAGATAATGTACGCTTAACTAGTTTTGCAAATCGATTTCCACACGAATTATCAGGTGGACAGAAGCAACGGGTAGCATTTGCAAGAGGACTCATTAACCGTCCTCGTCTCCTGTTGTTGGATGAGCCACTAGGTGCATTGGATGCAAAGTTACGTGAGGAGATGCAAATTGAGCTTATTAATTTGCAACAAGAGGTAGGGGTTACATTTATTTTTGTTACTCACGCTCAAAATGAAGCACTAGCACTTTCACATCGTATTGCAGTAATGAACCAGGGAGGCATTGAGCAAATTGACGACCCTTCCAAAATCTATAACTTTCCTAGGAATCGTTTTGTTGCAAGTTTTATTGGCAAAATAAACATGTTAGATGTACAAGTTCTTGAGACTGCATCTTCACAACTTAGGCTTTCTGTGTTGGGACTAGGTGAAGTAACAGCTCCCTGGAGGCAAGGAATCAAAACAGGAGACAAAGGTGTTATAGCTGTTCGTCCTGAGCAGGTACAAATTCTACATTATTCTGAAAACCTAGATGTAACGGATCATTTTATTGGAAAAGTCCATGATTATCTTTACGTGGGAGATGTTACTACTTATATTGTGGAACTTTGTAACGGGCTCCTTATTGAAGCATTGCTACCAAACTCAACCCCAGGACGAGCCAAATTATTCGAGATCGGTGACTCAGTGGTAGTAACTTGGCAACATGAAGCGAGTACTTATCTTAATGACTAAAGTAGAAATCAAGGGAGGGAGTATTACAAAATGGTTGGTTAGTGGTCCACCACTATTGTTCTTAACAATATTCTTCGTTGTTCCTAGTTTGATAATGATAGTAACTTCATTTCGTTACCCTGGAGAATTTGGTGGCTTGGCCCCTCTAGTTGCACCAACAGGAGAAGTCGGTGGTGAGTATGGCATGACTCTGGAGACATACCAGTTCTTTTTGAGTGACGCTCTCTATATAGAAATATTCCTCAAATCTTTTGGTGTTGCTGCAGCTACGACTTTTATCTGTCTCATAATGGCTTATCCAATTTCGTTATTGATATCCCGTAGTGAAAAACGCTTTCGAAATTTGATGTTATTGTTGGTAGTGCTTCCATTTGCCAGTAATTTTTTAATTCGCATTTATGCCTGGATGATTATCCTGGGTCCAGAATCGATACTTAACCAATCTATCAATACTATTTTAAGTATGATTGGAATTGCACCAATCACATTACTTTTTTCACCTTTTGCAGTACTTGTTGGCATGGTATATGTTCATCTCCCATTCATGGTGTTGCCCTTATACACAAATCTAGAAAAACATGATTTTTCTTTGTTGGATGCAGCTCAAGACTTAGGGGCTAGTAGATGGCAGCGGTTCTGGCATATTACTTGGCCATTGTCGTTACCAGGTGTATTTGCAGGTTCTGCTTTAGTATTTATTCCTGTATTAGGTATGTTCGCAGTTCCTGAATTACTTGGCGGCACTAGTGACATACTTATTGGAAATTTGATAAAAGATCAGTTTCTTGGTACTCGAGATTGGCCATTTGGGTCCACATTATCAATTATGTTAACGCTAGCGGTGTTATTCGTTGCTGGGTTAGCTTCATGGTTTGCACGTCAATCAGGAGCAATGAAGCATGCGAATTAGTAATCTAAGACTTTGGGTTGCTGCAGTACTAGTTTATGCTTTTCTTTATATTCCGCTCGTCATCGTAGTGGTATATTCATTCAACGATTCTAAGTTAAATGCTGAGTGGGTAGGTTTTACATTGTTCTGGTATGAGGCACTGTTTAACAATATAGAAATGCTCACAGCAGTACGCAATTCTCTGATTATAGCTGTCAGTGCAAGTATTTTAGCAACAATACTTGGTACTATGGCTGGCCTTGCGATACATCGATACAAGCTCAAAGTGTTACCTGTAATCGTGTTTACACCCGTTGCAATGCCTGAAATATTGCTAGGAGTCTCGCTACTATTGTTTTTTTTGCAGGTACTTAATCTGACGCTTGGTTTAGTATCCATCATTATCGCGCATACCACGTTTTGTATTGGATTCGTGGCCATTATCGTGCGGGCAAGACTACAAGATATGGACTGGTGTATTTTTGAAGCGGCACGCGATTTAGGTGCTTCCCCTTGGCAAAGTTTTCGTCTCGTTACGCTGCCACTGATTATGCCCGCAGTGATTGCAGGTGCACTAATGTCATTTACCTTGTCCATAGATGATTTTGTTATAACATTTTTTACCAAAGGCGTGGGCGAGCCAATACTTCCAATCCAAATTTACACCATGATTAAGGTGGCAGTTACTCCAGAGATAAACGCCATTTCATCTTTATTAATGCTACTTACTCTGGCTATGATAATAATTTCCACTAAGCTAGATTCCAGTGTATTGAGAGGAGGGTCAATACGATGAATCTACTTTATATCTGTATGTATGTTTTTTTTGCCTTATCAATATTTTCTATACAACCTTTTGAAAGTAATGCTGGCCAAGAGGAATATACTATTTCTTCTTCAGGAGAGGAAGATGTCCTATATTTGTTTAACTGGAACAACTACATTGCACCAGAAACTGTAAAACGCTTTGAATTATCTTGTAATTGTAAGCTTTCTCAAGATTATTATTCCGATAATGAGGAAATGCTTGCAAAGCTTGCAGCTGGCGCGACCGGTTATGATCTTATTGTTCCTACCGGGAATGCGATGGATTCGCTCATACGACAAGGTGTGTTAAGGCCCCTAAACAAATCATTCCTGTCAAATCTTAAAAATATAAATTCCATATATCTTAATACCGTATTTGATCCTCAGAATAAATATTCTGTTCCATACGCATATACTCTGACTTTACTTGGTTTCAACCAAAAGAAAATTCAAGATTTAGATTTACCCACAAATACTTGGGCGATTATTTTTGAGCCAAGATATCTGGAAAAAATAAAGGGAAGGGTTACGGTACTTGATAGTCAACGTGAATTAATGGCTGCTGCACTTAAATATTTGGGTTATTCAGTTAACGATACTGATGAGGAGCATTGGAATCAGGCTAAAGAAATGATCATACGCGCTAAACCTTATTGGGCAGCTTTCAGCAACACTAGCTACATAAGAGAATTGGCAGTGGGCAATCTATGGGTAGCACACGGCTATTCTAATGATATGTTTCAGGCAGCGCTTGATGCTAAAAAAACTGGAAGGAAATTTACTATTGATTATTCAGTACCAAAGGAGGGAGGAGTACTTGCACTTGATAGCATGGTGCTGCATCAAAGCGGTATGCGCCCTGATTTAGCTCATCAGTTTATAAATTTTATTTTAGATGGGAGTAATTCTGCAGAATTGACTAATCTGATAGGTTCAGGTAACCCTAATATAGATGCAATTAAATCTATTCATCCAGATATATCAAAAAATAAAGCAATATTTCCTGATAAGAAAATACTTGCTAGGTTAGAAATGCTTCAAGATTTTGATCGAAATCAACGGAGATTACTAAGCCGATTATGGACAGAAATAAAATTAAGATAGTAAATATTTTAAAGGATATTTTTATGTCGATCTGTCAAAGAAATAACAACGTTCCGGTATAATATTTACTAAATCATTCTCAAAAATTCTGATGAGCTATTATCAGCAACATGTTTTCTTTTGTGTAAACCAGCGAGAGGATGGGGCATTGTGTTGCAATGATCACAGTGCTCGAGAGATGCGTGACTATACTAAGGATCGTATTAAAAAATTAAAACTAGATTGTAAGAGGAAAGTCCGCATCAACATGGCTGGTTGCCTTGATCGATGTAATGAGGGTCCGGTGATTGTGGTTTACCCAGAAGAGGTTTGGTATACCTATGTAGATAAAGAAGACATTGATGAGATTATCGAGGAACACCTAAAAAATGGCCGTATTGTTGAGCGATTGAGAATTTAATACATATTTTTTCAAATTTTTAATGAAGCAGCATACTTTAGAACAAATAATTAAATTACTTGTGTGAATGGGTCTATATCCAATTTTAGAACAGCTAAATAATTGGAAATTTTATTGGAATGAGCTGATATTTAGCTAAAATTATATTTTAGCTTCTTCTTCAATTACATTGTTAAATTCATATCTTCCCAAAATTTTTTTTGTTGCTGGTCCAGCCGGTAAGCTTGAAACAACTCTAGCCGAGTTGGATTCCAAAAGCCGGAAGGGAATTGCTGTCATTGCTCATCCTCACCCTCTATATGGAGGGAGTATGGATAATAAGGTAGTGCATACCCTTTTTAAGGCTTTATATGAGCTAGGGTTTACTGTGGTTAAATTTAATTTTAGAGGTGTGGGTAATAGTGAAGGGGTTTTCGATAGGGGCGTGGGTGAAGTAGAAGATGTAGTTTCAGTAGTTAAAGAACTCCGAAAACAGTTCGATATGCAGTGTAGCTTACCGCTATTGCTTGCTGGGTTCTCTTTTGGTGGTGCAGTACAGGCTCATGTAGCACAAAGTCTGAAACCACAAATTTTAGTGCTGGTAGCACCATCGGTAGAGCAGTATAGCGCGCCTGCTATTTCTACTGTTTCCGACAAGTCATTGATTATTCATGGAGACCAGGATGAAGTGGTTCTACTCAAAACAATATTATCTTGGGCTACTCCACAGAATCTACCAGTACTCGTGATTCCCGGTGCTGAACACTTTTTTCATGGTAAATTGCACATTCTCAAACGTGTCATACTTGATTCATGTCAATCATAGTTGTTAGCTATTAAGGAGAGCGTAATAGGGATTTTCAGATAGTCTCTGAGACTATATTCAATTAAAAATATGATTAAAATATTCTTTAAAATTTTAGTTTTAGTATTTGGGTTGAGTAGCGTAATGTCATATAGTCAGACATTATCTGTTTGCTATCATGCTAATTGCTTCAAGAAAGCAACTTTTGAGGTTTCTTCAAATACCCGTCATCAAATTTCAGCAATTTTTTCCTTAGTATATTCAGCTGAAGGGGAGCGTGAGGCCATTCGTCATGCTGTACGAGAGTTATATTTAGAAGCAGCTAAATACAGTCCGATCGCTTCTGATCTTGGGGGTAATTTTAGTGATACTACTGAAGATGGACGAATGGATTGTGTTGACCATAGCAGGAATGCTTCTACCTTTCTTGCATATTTCCAACAACAAGGTTGGTTACGGTATCATCGAGTAGGCGAAATTGTTTGGCGGAATCCGTGGATTATTAATTTGCATTATGCAAGTCAGGTCATTGATACTAACACTGGGGATTCATGGGTGATAGATACTTGGTTTCTTGATTTTGGGGAATTAGCTGTAGTAATACCATATAAGCAATGGAAGAGTGGTTACTCACCATAATTCTAGGTGGGTTAAACTAGCATGCTTAAATTAAGTCGTATACCTTTATAAGGCCCAACTAAATAAGTACTACAGGATAATAATAATTGGAATTTTATGAATCCATGTTGTTCTGGTTTGCTAAAGAACTAGTAAAAGCTATTTTAGGCCTGGGATTTATTCTAGGATGTATTGTATTCCTACGGTGGATTAAAGATGACGAGTAAACAATTACATTAATGGGGGTTTTAATATATATACAGGTCATGTACCAAGTGTTGTGCATATGCATTGATACACATATTTTACTGTGGCAAGATATAAAGATATTGTAGGGCGGTTTTAGAGTTGTATGGTTAAGAAAAGGGCGCATAGAGATGAACTGGCTTGAAAATGTAGAGCTAAGTGGAGAGATAGTAACACTAGAACCCATAAGAATGAATCATGTCGAGTCTTTGAAAGCTGCGGTCATGGATGGAGAATTGTGGAAACTTTGGTTTGCAAGTGTACCCTCACCGGATCAAATGGAAAATTATGTGATTAATGCTATTGAAGGTACAAAAAGGGGAAATATTGCTTTTGCTGTTAGGAATAATGAAACAGAAAACGTAGTTGGAACAACACGATTTTATAACGTTGATGAGTTAAATAAAAGGCTAATGCTTGGATACACATGGTATGCTAAATCAGCCTGTAGAACAGGAGTAAATAGTGAGAGTAAATATCTATTACTTCAATATGTCTTTGAGAAGAAGGAAGCTATCGCGGTAGAGTTTAGGACTCATTTGTTTAATGAAGTTTCGAAAAAAGCAATTGAAAGATTAGGCGCAAAACAAGACGGAGTTTTACGTAGTCATAAAATAATGGCCGATGGTTCAATCCGTGATACCGCAATCTATTCAATACTCCATGAAGAGTGGCCAATAGTTAAAAATAATTTACTGAGTAGACTTAGATAAAAATTGTACAACGAGCAATTTTTTCATTATTAGCTTTTATGATATGTAAATATGATTTGACTTAACTTAATTATTTACTAGCCACCTGATTCGTTATTGAAGAAAGAATGGATCAAAATTTATTAATACTTTGAATCATATTATAGATCATGAGATATATTGGGTTTATGGCTGTAATAAAGCTCAGAAGGAAAATATTAGTAAAGTAAAATGTTGTTTACACCATTGAGTTGTAGAGGCACTTATATAATTTCTGGTAGAATTATATAATTTAGAGCAGTAACACGGAAGGGAGAGGAAGCGTTACCATGACATATGTTGTAACCGAAAGTTGTATCAAGTGTAAATATACTGACTGCGTAGATGTTTGCCCAGTTGATTGTTTCCGAGAAGGCCCGAATTTTCTGGTAATTGATCCAGAAGAATGCATTGATTGCACCTTATGCGTGGCTGAGTGTCCCGTAGAAGCAATCTATGCTGAGGATGATGTGCCAACGGAGCAGCAGCATTTCACGGCACTCAATGCTGAATTATCAAAAACATGGGAGTCCATTATCGAGAAGAAAGATGCTCCACCTGATGCTGACGATTGGGCGAAGGTAACGGACAAACTAGATAAATTGGAACGCTAATCAAATAGCGGTAGGTTGTGTGACCGCATGTCTTCCATTCAAGAATTTCCGCAAGTTTTACTCACTGATGTTTTTTCGCATCTTTCTGATGGGCTAGATGCTGGTATTACGGTTGTAACCCCAAACAGACGACTTGCGTCGACACTTAAACGAAAATTTGAAAGTAGCCAGATTGTCAGAGGACGTACCACCTGGAATACTCCTGATATTCTGCCAATTACTGCATTTATTGAGCGAATCTACAGGGACATCCTTTATTCCAAGCAAGCGAGCAAACTACCTACTTTACTTACTCCTGCACAGGAGCAAGCTTTGTGGGAAGATATCATTCACTATTCAGACAAAGCCCCAGTTTTACTTTCTGTTCCAGAGGCAGCACAACTTGCACGTGAGGCTTGGCAGCTTATTCACGCATGGCAACTCATTCCACAACTCAGAAATTTTCCTTTAAATGAGGATTGCAAAGTATTCCAGGCCTGGTCAAATAGTTATGAGAGTTTCACCAACCGTAAAAAGCAAACTGACAGCGCACGTATTTGTGATCTGGTAGTTGGGTTATTAGAGCACACTGAAGTAAAGAAACCTAAACGTCTCGTTTGCCATGGTTTTGATATTGTTACACCACAGCAGAAAATATTGTTGAGCAGACTTGCAGATATTGGTTGTGAGGTAATGAAGATGTTATTACAGTCACAATCTCAATTACCAAGTGATAACGTACAGCGTATCAGTTGTGTAGACAATCGTGACGAAATTTACCATGCTGCAATGTGGGCAAGAGCACGAATTGAGGCTGATAATAAAGCACGCATTGGTGTAGTTGTTCAAGAGTTTGCCAAGTATCGTAGTGAGATCATACGTATTTTTAGCTCTGTGATGGAGCCTGATGTGCAGCAGTCATTGCCTACTAGCTTTACCCGTCGAATTTTTCCCTTTAATCTTTCTCTTGGAACGGCCTTAGTTTCTTATCCACTTGTCAGCACAGCGTTTCTAATACTCGAACTAGCTGGAAAGGATATTAAATTTGAGTGTGTGAGCAGTATACTTCGATCGCCTTTTCTTGCTGGTGGGGAGGTGGAAATGACAAATCGTGCACTGCTCGACGGACAATTACGTAAGCGTGTTGAGCCAATTATTACACTTGAACGATTACTTAATCTGAGTAAGAGAGAGAAGAGTAGTGCCAATTGCCCAATTTTCATACAGCAGATATCTATTCTTGCAGAATTTCGTAAAGCAAATTTGTTTGGCGTGCAGGCACCATCGATTCTAGCCAAGGCTATTTCCAGTGTGCTTCAGATTTTTGGTTTCCCAGGTGAGCGTTCTCTCGATTCGTCCGAATACCAAACCTTAAAAAAATGGCACGAAGTCATCGCTCAGTTTGCAGTACTTGATCGTGTTGTTCACAAAATCGGATATATCGATGGGGTAGCACGTCTACATCGTATAGCAGCAGAAACACTTTTCCAGCCAGAGACACCAGATGTTCCAATTCAGATTTTGGGTGTGTTCGAGTCTGCGGGCATGGAGTTTGATCATCTATGGGTAATGGGGCTGTCAGATACAGAGTGGCCACTCCATCCACATACAAATTCGTTTCTACCGATTGAGCTACAGCGTTCGGCAAAATTTCCGCTGGGGTCAGCTACTGAATCGCTTGAGCTTGCCCGTCGTTTTACTAGAAAATGGTTATGTGGCGCAGATGAAGTAATTCTCAGCTATCCACAGTATGGAGATAAACATGACGACCAAGAACTTACTCCCAGTCCATTGATTACAAATATTGTCCAGCGAGAGCTAGAGCTACCAACTTATACAAGCCACCGTAAACTAATCCATAATGTGCATCAGCTCGAGTACAGGGAAGATAATAAATTGCCAGCACTTGATCAAACAGTTATGGCCAATAGTGTAAGTGGTGGTACCGAGGTGATAAAAGATCAAGCTGCCTGTGAATTTCGTGGGATGGCTTTGCACCGTCTTGGTGCGATAGGATTAAAGTCTGTACATACGGGTTTAGATGCGATGGAACGTGGGAAATTGGTGCATCAAGTTCTAGCACGAATATGGAGTCAGCTAAAGACCAAAGATACACTTGATACGATCAATGAAGGTGATCTTGAGGAGATTTTGTCAAATGCAGCAAAAGAAGCGATCGCGAGTATTCGGTCAGATCGTCCGGCAACATTCTCAAAGCGTTTTACAAAGATCGAACATCAGCGTTTGGTACGATTGACCCTTGAATGGTTAAATGAAGAAAAGAAACGTGGCGACTTCAAAGTCATTGCAATAGAAGACAAACGTAGCATAAAGCTCGGCGGACTTACATTAACTACGCGTCTTGACCGTGTTGATCAACTTAATGATGGGCAAATTATCATTATCGATTATAAGACAGGGGGTTCATCAGTTAATGCCATGTGTGGCGAGCGCCCGGATGAGCCACAACTACCACTGTATCTTGTCACATCTGAGCCGGATGCTACAGCAGTTTTACTTGCACATATAGAAACAGGGAAGATGAAGTTCATCGGGCTAGCGCGTGATAGGGATTTATTGCCTGGTGTGAAAGCTGACTCCGAATGGAAACAAATGATTGACTCCTGGCGCACTAATCTTACTCGCATCGCCGTAAGTTTTTCTGAAGGCGATGCTAGGGTTGACCCCAAGAAACATCCCGACACATGTCGCAACTGCGACTTGCAACCTTTTTGTCGCATTTATGAGCGCATTGAAAGCACATATACAGAGCAGGAGGATGGCAAGTGAGTAACACCACACACACATCCGACTTTGCTGAGCGTCGCCGTGCCCTTGATCCTACTTGCTCGTTCATCGTTCAAGCACCAGCAGGGTCAGGCAAGACCGGGCTTTTGATCCAGCGTTATCTTATGCTACTTGCGCGTGTCGAATCTCCAGAAGAGATAGTCGCAATCACGTTCACAAAGAAAGCTGTAGCAGAGATGCGCGAACGAGTACTCTCGGCACTTGCTCAGACCAGTAAGATTCCTGAAACTGAGCATGAGAAATTAATCTGTACGTTAGCTGTTGCAGTTTTACAGCGTGATGCTCAGGCAGGTTGGAATATTATGGATAATCCAGCAAGACTGCGCATCCAAACTATCGACTCACTGTGCGTATCACTTACGCGCCAGATGCCGATACTGTCTAAATTTGGTTCCCAACTAGAGAGCACAGAGGATGCATCTGATCTTTATCTTGAGGCAGCTCGTGCGACAATTGGCCTAATCAATAAAAAGAATGTAGTGACGCAGGATATTGAGTGGTTACTAGAACACCTTGATAACGATGTGAGTCGCTTTGAGAAACTGCTCTCCAAAATACTTGAGCAGCGTGATCACTGGTTTCGACATATTCATAAAGGTAAGGATCGTGAAGGGTTGGAATCGGCGCTACGAAATGTGCGGCATGAAGCACTTAAGCGCGTACTCAACATCTATCCTGAGTCGATGCAAAATGAAATGATCAAGCTTGTGCAATACGCTGCCACTAATCTTAAAGAAAATAGCAGGAATTCACCGCTCACTATTTGTGAGAAACTTAGGACATTACCTGGCAGCGAGGAACATGATGTCCCCCTCTGGCGTGGCATAGCCGAGTTGCTTACAACAAAGGATGGTGGGTGGCGAGCAAAGCATACCATCAGCAATGGTTTTCCTCCAGGTAATACCAGGGATACGAAAGAACAAGCAAAACTATGGAAAGATCGCGCACTCACACTGATTGACAAGCTCAAAAAAAACGACACATTGCGCCAATGGTTACATGAGCTGCGCGATCTTCCGCCGCCTGCTTATACCGATACTCAGTGGGAAGTGCTTGGTTCAATCACCCGTTTGTTACCACATGCTGTAGCACAGCTCAAGCTTGTGTTTCAAGAGCGAGGCAAAGTGGACTTTACCGAAGTCGCGCAGGGTGCGTTGTTTTCACTAGGGAATTCCGAAGCGCCAACTGAGCTTGCACTTGCTCTCGATTACCGCATACAGCATTTGCTGATCGATGAGTTTCAGGATACATCGATCAGTCAGTATGAGCTGATTGCTAAGCTTACAGCTGGATGGGAATTAGGCGATGGACGCACCCTGTTTGCAGTTGGTGATCCGATGCAATCAATCTATCGCTTTCGTGAAGCCGAGGTAGGATTATTTTTACGTGCCCGTGCTGAAGGTATTGGCAGCGTTGCATTGGAATCAATCGTTCTACATGCTAACTTTCGCTCACAGCGAAGTATTGTCAACTGGGTCAATGAAGCTTTTCCGCAGATAATGCCGGAACGGGAAGAAGAAGATATTTCCGCCGGTGCTGTATCCTACACAGCATCAGTTGCAACACAAAAGGCGCTAGTTGGTGAGGCAGTCAGCGTGCATCCATTTTTTAATGGAGATCATATAGCAGAAGCTAAAAAAGTAGTTGAGATTGTTATGCAGGCACGGCGCAATGATCCATCTGCCATCATTGCTATCCTAGTGCGTAACCGCACCCATTTGAGTGAAATCATACCGCAGTTAAGAATCGCCGGACTACGTTTTCGTGCAATTGGTATTGACCTGCTAGGTTACCGACCAGTGGTGCAGGATTTACTGATACTAACACGAGCATTAACACATCTTGCAGACAGATTAGCGTGGCTTGCAGTGCTGCGTGCACCATGGTGCGGTCTCACGCTTACCGATCTCTATGTGCTTACCTCAACTCAAATTACCCTTGTCTCTGACACTGTAGATAGAGAGAATAGTTTACGAAAAAGTTGCCAAACAGTGTGGGAGTTGCTCAACGATGAAGCGCGTATATCGGCAGTCTCTTCTGATGGCGCTGCTCGATTACTGCGTATACGGAAAGTGTTAGGTTGCTGTATTAACAACCGAAATCGGAAATCTCTACGCGCAACTGTTGAAGCAGCGTGGCTAGCGCTTGGAGGCCCAGCTTGCGTTAAAGATACTACTGATCTCGAAGATGCAGAGATTTATTTCGATTATCTTGAGAGACATGAGAAGGCAGGTAGCCTTCCTGATCTTGCGGTATTCGAAAAAGGACTTACCAAGCTCTATGCGTTGCCCGACCTAGAGGCTGACAACACACTGCAAATTATGACAATTCACAAATCCAAAGGACTTGAGTTTGATTACGTTATCGTACCTGGCCTAGGTCGTCCTCCACGTAGCAACGAAAAAAGGCTCTTCATGTGGATGGAGCGACCATATATATCCGATAAAGGAAGGAGTGCGCGTGCTGATTTGTTGCTTGCGCCGATTCAGAAAGCTGGTGCAACCAATGATCTTATTTACTCCTGGTTGGACAAATTTGACTGTGAGAAAGAGTCTTTTGAAGACGAGCGTCTTCTCTATGTTGCAGCAACACGTACAAAAAAGTTTTTACACCTGTTGGGTAACACGGTTCTTACTTCCGACATTGATGGTTCGGACGAGTTAAAGCCGCCTTTAGGAAGATCACTATTGAGCAAACTATGGCGAGTGGTCCAACCAATTTTTGTCGAAGCCGCTTCGCAGGAAAAATTTCCGAATCGTAGAAAAGAAATTAAGGGAGAGGGGGAACATTCAATTGACCAAGTACTACATCGCCTTGCAACTGGTTGGGTATTCCCTTCTGCGCCGCCAAGTGTGAAGTGGAGGCCACCACAGGACAGTTTACGTACGCAAGAAATTGAATTTTCGTGGGCTGGAGAGACAGCACGTCATATTGGGAGTGTTGTACATCGGTGGTTACAAAATATTGCTGAAGATGAGGTAAAAGGGTGGGACGCGGTTAGGATTGAAGGGTTACGCAATACTTTTAAAAAGAATCTAATTGTATGTGGAATGAGTGGTAGTGACAACGATATGGAATTTGCAGTTGCACGCATAACAACGGCACTTATCAATACGATAAATGATAAACGCGGCCAATGGCTACTTGGTCCACAGCAAAATTCTCAGAATGAGCTACATATGACAACAATAATTAATGGAGAGCTTATAAGCCTTGTTATAGATCGTACTTTTTGTGGTATAGATGGTCATCGCTGGATCGTTGATTACAAGACCAGTAGTCATGAAGGTACGGACGTAGAGTTTTTTCTTGATCGTGAACAAGAGCGTTACCGAACCCAGCTCAATCGCTATGCTAAATCAATGCATGAGACTAATGGCAAACCAATTAAACTGGGTTTATATTTTCCGTTACTTAATGGATGGAGAGAGTGGTTAAACGGTGAGTAGATAAGAAACCATTTCAGTATAACTGGTACCCCAGACATTAAACTTAGTTTGGTATATATTGGCCGAATGCTAGTTTTGGAAGTAAGTGTTTATTTATAATTGAATTTTTCGTTTATCTCATTTGAGTACAAGGAATTTTTTATCTCTGCCTTGTGTTATGATGGGCATCATTTCTGGTATAAACAATCAGCTGCATGCTAAACATAGATCTGCATTGTCATTCAACTGTTTCTGACGGCCTGTTAACGCCTACACAGTTGGTAGAGCGCGCCGCCACACGTGGAGTGAGTGTGCTAGCACTAACTGATCATGATGATGTAAGTGGCCTGAGTGAGGCTCGTTTAGCTGCTGTTGAAAAAAACATTATTTTTATCAATGGCGTCGAAATATCTGTCAGTTGGCGAAGTAAAACGCTTCACATTGTGGGCCTCAATGTAGATCCAGAATATCCACAATTATTGCAAGGCTTAGAGGCTATTCGTAGTGGAAGGGTATTGCGCGCGCGCAATATTGCTGCACAACTAGATAAATTTAATATTCACGGTAGTCTAGAAGGAGCTTATTCTTATTCAGGAGGAAAGGGGCTAATAGGACGCACTCACTTTGCTCGTTTTTTGGTTGAGCGTGGATATGCTAAGGATGTGAAATCCGTATTCAAGAAGTATTTAGTCAAGGGCAAGCCTGGATATGTGTCACATCAATGGGCTTCGTTAAGCGAAGCAATAGAATGGATATGCGGTAGTGGCGGTAGGGCTGTAATCGCTCATCCAGCACGGTATAAACTTGGTAAGGATATACTAGATGAATTGTTGTTTGAGTTTCTTACACTTGGTGGCTCAGCCATAGAAGTTATTACTGCCAGCCATACTCCTGAACAGTCCCTGATGTTTGCACACCATGCACAGCGACTAGGCTTACTTGCTTCTCGTGGATCAGATTTTCATGGGCCAGGCGAAAGCTATTTTGATTTGGGGCGGATGCCAGAATTGCCTGTTGGATGTACGCCCGTATGGCATGATTGGAATAGGGTAACGTAGTGGAGGCACGACGTGTTTTACTATAATGATTTAACATTGAAACTATAAATTAATTTTAACGTGGCACAATTTTTTTCTATTCATCCAAGCAATCCACAGTCACGCTTGATTCGTCAAGCAGTGGCAATTGTGCGTGCTGGAGGAGTGATTGTATATCCAACCGATTCTTGTTATGCATTTGGATGTCAACTAGGAGATAAAAGTGCCATGACTCGTATTCGCGCTATTAGACATATAGATGAGCAGCATCATTTTTCACTAGTGTGTCGTGATCTAGCCGAAATATCGCACTACGCCAAGCTTAACAATAGTCAGTACAGGTTACTTAAAACCAGTACACCAGGCAGCTATACATTTATACTTGAGGCTACGCGTGAAGTTCCCCGTCGCTTACAACACCCTAAGCGTAGCACAGTTGGCCTCAGAATTCCTGATCATCCAATGGTTCAGGCATTACTAGCGGAATTAGATGAGCCATTATTAAATTCTACCTTGATTCTTCCTGGAGACGAATTTCCCCTTAATGATCCAGAAGAAATCCGTGATCGTCTTGAGCACCAAGTGGAATTGATACTAGATGGTGGTTCCTGTAGTTTAGAAATGACAACTGTGATTGATTTAACTGGCGATAAGCCCGAGTTAATACGAAGCGGTAGGGGCAGTCTAGCTCCCTTTGGTATGGTTTATGGATAGCATTATTCAGGACATTGATAGGATTATTCAGGGCATTGCTATTTATGCACTTCCAGTGATACTTGCCATTACTTTGCACGAGGCAGCTCATGGTTACGTAGCGAAGCAATACGGTGACCTTACCGCCTATGCTCAAGGGCGCGTTACTCTGAACCCCCTGCGGCATATCGATCCAATCGGTACAATTATTGTACCATTACTGCTTCTGGCAGTTAGCTCACCATACTTATTTGGTTGGGCAAAGCCGGTACCTGTTAACTTTGGTAACCTTCGTCACCCAAAACGTGACATGCTCTGGGTAGCTGCTGCGGGACCGGGCGCTAATCTTTTAATGGCGTTCCTCTGGGCTCTAGTTATTAAGCTTGGCCTAGCCATACCGGAAAGCAATTTGGCTGAGCCAATGATATTAATGGGTAAAGCCGGTATTTTTATAAACGCAATACTATTGGTTCTTAATTTACTGCCATTGCCGCCTTTGGACGGGGGTCGCATAGCAGTAAGTCTGTTACCTCATCGCATAGCGCATCGCTATTCTCAAATTGAACCTTATGGATTTATTATTCTACTGATCCTGTTGTTTACCGGTGTTCTGGTTAAAATCATAGGACCTTTTATAATGATTACCATAAGTATAGTTGCATGGTTTGTTGGACTAGTTTGATAAGATATTTAGCCATTGAATAATCAAGGATAGAGTAAAATGTTTACAGATCGAGTGTTATCTGGGATGCGTCCCACAGGTAGTTTACATTTAGGGCATTACCATGGCGTATTGAAGAACTGGGTGGAATTACAGCAAGAATTCGAATGTCTATTTTTTGTTGCTGATTGGCATGCTCTTACCACTCACTATGATGCACCTGAAATTATTGAGCAGAATGTTTGGGACATGGTGGTAGATTGGCTGGCAGCTGGGGTAGATCCAGCCCAAGCTACTTTGTTTATACAGTCACGGGTACCTGCGCATGCTGAATTACATGTGCTTCTTTCCATGATCACACCGTTGGGCTGGCTGGAGAGAGTTCCAACTTACAAGGATCAGCAAGAAAGATTAACAGATAAGGATTTAGGTACTTACGGTTTTCTAGGATATCCTCTATTGCAAAGTGCAGATATTCTTATTTATCGTGCTAATCGTGTGCCGGTTGGCGAGGATCAAACGGCACATATAGAGTTTACACGTGAGATTTCCCGTCGTTTCAACCACATATATGGTAAAGAGGCTGGGTTTAGGGAAAAAGCTGAGCTGGCAATAAAGAAGCTTGGTTCTAAAAAATCTAAAGTTTACCGAGAACTACGAAATCGTTATCAAGAGCAAGGGGATAATGAAGCATTAGAGGCTGCGAAGTCATTGCTCGATGAACAACAAAGTTTAAGTATGGGAGATCGGGAAAGGTTATTTGGATATCTCGAAGGAGGCGGTAAAATGATCCTATCTGAGCCTGAATCGATGCTAGCTCAGGCATCAAGAATGCCAGGTTTAGATAACCAGAAAATGTCCAAGTCTTATAATAATACAATCAGTTTGAGGGAAGGGTCCGAGAGTGTTAGAAATAAGATTCGTACCATGCAAACTGATCCAGCACGTATACGGCGTGGTGATCCTGGTGATCCAGCTAAGTGTCCAGTATGGCAATTTCATTTAGTTTATTCTGATGATAAGCTTAAAAATTGGGTACAGCAGGGTTGTAAGAGCGCAGGTATTGGTTGCTTAGAATGTAAACAACCAGTAATTGAAGCAGTGTTAGCGGAGCAACAGCCTATGCATGAGCGTGCCAGAATGTACGAGGATGATCCTACATTAGTACGTAATATTATCGCAGATGGTTGCGAAAAAGCAGATAAGTTAGCACAGGAAACTATGCGAGATGTAAGAGAAGTAATGGGTTTAAATTATTCTTGATTCTTGTGCTTTATGAAGAGAGTAACCATCGACTGGTGCTGTATAATAGAGATTAGATAATGTAGATTTTATTTCAGTATGAGTCAATTTCTTAGTTCTACTGATACTAATCCTATTGCAAACATCCACGGCGAACCGCTGATGGAGTTACCAAAGGGTTTGTTTATCCCACCGAATGCTCTGGAGGTTTTTCTTGAAAACTTTCAGGGGCCACTAGATCTTCTCCTTTATCTTATTCGTAAGCACAACCTAGAAGTCTTGGATATTCCAATGGCCGAGCTCACACAGCAATATATGGACTATGTAGAGATCATGCAGGCTAATCAACTCGAGTTAGCAGCGGAATACTTACTAATGACTGCGCTTCTGATTGAAATTAAATCACGAATGCTGTTGCCGCGTTCTATTGTCAGAGAGGACGAGGAAGAAAGTGATCCACGTGCTGAACTAGTACGTAGATTATTGGAATATGAACAGATGAAGCTGGCTGCACTACGACTAAATGAAATCCCCCAGGCTGAACGAGATTTTACACTTGTTCAGGTTCTTATTGAGCAGACAGTAGTTAAACGATTGCCGGAAGTCAATGTACATGATCTACGTAACGCATGGATTACACTAGTTGCACGCGCCCAGGTCAATCGCCATCATCATGTTACCCGAGCTGAGCTCTCAGTACGAGAACATATGAGTCGAGTTATGCGTAATTTGCGAGGCCATGAATATATTGAGTTTTACGAATTATTTGGCTCCTCTATCAGGGTGGCTGAGGTAGTTGTAATTTTTCTTGCGTTATTGGAACTTGTTAGGGAAGGCCTAGTAGAAATCACACAATCTCAATCCATTGGAACTATTTATGTCAAATCAATCGACTTCCTCAATGCTGTCTAAATCTTCTGAGCCTGTTGACCCTGATCAAGTTAAGAGGATATTAGAAGCAGCTTTACTTACTAGTCAGGACCCTCTGCCACTATCGGAATTAAAGAGACTATTCGATGATAAGCTAAGTACAGAAATTTTGCGCAAATTTCTTGAGGAATTACGTGAGAAATGGACAAAGGGAGGTATAGAATTAGTATGTGTTGCCAGTGGGTGGCGTTTTCATGCCAAATTAGAAATCCAGGAATTTCTTAATAAACTAAATCCACAAAAGCCTCCTCGATACTCACGTGCAGTATTGGAAACACTTGCTATTATTTCATATCGGCAGCCAGTAACACGCGGTGATATTGAGGAAATTCGTGGCGTGTCAGTTTCTAGTCCAGTACTCAAAGTTTTGGAAGCACGTGGTTGGATAGAAGCCATCGGCCATCGTGATACTCCAGGCAGGCCAATTTTATATGCTACGACCAAGAGTTTCCTAAATGATCTCAATTTGCGTTCTTTAGATGAGTTACCCCCATTGGAAAACCCTGGATTACTTTTTGAACAAGAAAAAAATATGGAATTGTTACCTATTGCAGAACAGGTTTCCGCCTCAGGTATTTCTGAAACATTACATCCATCGCAAGGATTAAAGGAAGAAACAAACTAAAATAATATAGTAAACAAGTAGTGCTTTTAACACAAAAAAGGTGTTGGCTAATTTTGTTTCAGATAAAAAAGACTAGGTAGAGGATATATATGCGAGCAATTTTAGTGGCAAATCCTAAGGGTGGCAGTGGTAAAACTACATTAGCAACAAATTTAGCTGGTTATTTAGCTAAACAAAATCAGCGGGTTGTTATGTGGGATCTAGATCAGCAGAAGTCATCGTTAAACTGGCTTGCTTTGAGATCTCCCGAATTACCAGCTATTACTAGGTTAGGTTTAGAGCGTAGCGAAACGTCCCAGAGAGTAATGGAAAAGAATGATTGGCTTATATTAGACTCCCCTGCCGGAATTCGGGGGAAGAATCTTTCTCATGCTTTAAAGCTTGCTCACAAAATTATTGTACCAGTTCAACCATCAGTATTTGACATGGTTGCTACACGTGACTTCATAGATCGATTAATGGAAGAAAAAACCATTAAAAAACATAAAGCTTTTATTGGGATAGTTGGGATGCGTGTGGATCCACGTACTCGTGCAGCATCTACACTGGAACAATTTTTATCACAGTATAACTTACCTATACTTGCCTATTTGCGCGATACTATGGTGTATGTTAATTCTGCTTTTAATGGCAAAAGCATTTTCGATTTACCGCTCTACCAAGCTGAACGTGATTTAATGCAGTGGCAACCACTTACAACGTGGGTTAGAGAATAAATTTCAAATTTAAGATTGTGTATCATCAAACCATCAAAAAAAAAACCGATCCGCCCCCCCGTCGTATGACGGGATGGTGGATCGGTGTCATGCCTGTCTTGCCTTATAGCTTGGTAAAGACTGGAATAACAGGACCAGCTATGCTGTTGATATTGCGATCACCCGCATCGGTCCAAGTCATCAGCAATCCACCAAAACGGCTTTCTGGATCGCCCATCAAAGCCATTAG
>CAJIBK010000044.1_pt1 | contig 51310 bp, 50 predicted proteins | sample 9199341 | NCBI WGS metagenome assembly CAJIBK01 (sample SAMEA7708305, study PRJEB35096) | sediment metagenome | biome: marine neritic benthic zone biome [ENVO:01000025]; feature: sediment [ENVO:00002007]; material: shallow marine sediment [ENVO:03000034] sea grass bed [ENVO_01000059] ...
AAACAATTGGTTAAGAAAGGATTTAAAATTAACGCACTAAATCTAGCTATTGCCCAGGACGTTCCAACCAATACTAGCGTGCTTATTATTGCTTCACCACAGGTAGATTTACTAAAAGGTGAAATCGATAAAATTCTTGCTTACGTTGCTGATGGTGGCAACCTATTATGGTTAATTGATCAAGAGTCATTGCATGGATTATATCCATTAGCGGAGAAATTAGGTTTAATACTTACGTCCGGTATTGTTATTGACCCTCAGGCACAACAACTAAAAGCTCCTATCACGTTCGCTTTAGGTGCAAATTATGGCCACCACCCAATCACACGGAATTTTAACAACATAACAGTTTTTCCCTTCGCGCGTCAGATAAGCCTAAATGAGAACAAGGAATGGAGTAGCACCTCATTAGTTGAAGTTGCACAAAATGGATGGGTAGAAACAGGTAAACTAGATAGCAATATCACTTTTGATGAAGCTTATGACGTTGCAGGCCCGATAAGCATTGCCGCTGCACTCAAGCGCTCACTGGAAGATCGAGAACAGCACGTCGTAGTGATTGGTAGTGGGCATTTTATTGCTAATAGCTATTTAGGTAATGGTAGTAACATTGATTTCGGTATCAACCTCATCAACTGGCTTGCTGCAGATGAAAACCTCATTACCATCCAGCCTCGAGCCACGCTGGACAGTAATTTGATCTTAAGTAAGTCTACTTTAACCATAATAGCTAGTGGCTTTCTTATCGTTCTTCCACTATTTTTTTTATTGTGTGGAGTAGTTGTATGGTGGCGTCGAAGAAAAAAATAAAACAATATAATACTAATCTCTACAATTCGGAATGTTTAGTCAACTACGCCAGTTTTTGTATTTGCTAGTATAAGAAATTTAGGCTGTCTCATACAATTTATATACAAACGCAAATGTTAGATTAATAAAACACATTATGAGAATGTTTGATTTATAGGAATTATATGCCTGAATTACCCGAAGTTGAGGTGGTTTGTCGAGGTATTAAACCCCATATAGTGAAAAAGTGCATAACTAGCGTAATGATACGTAATCCAAATCTACGCTGGCCAATTCCTATCAATATAAAAAAAATATTAGCTGGGCTGGAAATCCGTAAAGTAACGCGGCGAGGAAAATATCTCTTATTTGATTGTGGTATTGGAACGTTAATTTTACACCTGGGAATGTCAGGCACTCTACTGATAGTGCCTAACAGCGTACCTCCACAAAAACATGATCATTTCGAACTAATTCTAGAAAATGGACTGATTTTACGCTTAAATGACCCAAGGCGTTTTGGTGCAGTTTTGTGGACAACTAATGATGTCATGTGTCATCCATTGTTGAAGTATCTTGGGCCCGAACCATTCTCAGCAGCATTTTGCAAAAGTTTTCTTTATGAAAAGACTCGTGGTCGCAAAACTAGTATTAAGGAAATTTTAATGAATGGTCATATCGTATCCGGCATCGGCAACATATACGCCAGCGAAGCTCTATTCCATGCCGGCATCAATCCTAGAATTGCAGCAGGTAGAATTAGCATAGACCGATATGATAAGTTAGTTTGTGCTGTAAAGAAAACGCTTAAATGCGCAATTTCTGCAGGGGGTAGCAGTCTGCGCGATTTCGTTAATAGTGATAGTAAACCAGGTTATTTCCAACAACAATATTGGGTATATAAGCGTAACGGGAAGGCCTGTCAAAAATGTGGAAGTATAATAAAACAAATCAAGCAGGGTCAACGTTCAAGTTTTTATTGCAAAAACTGTCAAAAATAAGCTATTTAATATTGAAATTTTAAAGATTCTAATAATGTTCCATAGATATTTTCGAAGATGAAATCAATAAACTATCCTAGCTTAGTATATCATTTGAACTTATAAACTTTCACAATCAAAGGGTTTATATGAATATAACTTTCATCGGCGGAGGAAACATGGCTTCCGCTCTAATCGGTGGACTGTTGCAACAGGGTTACTCAGCTGCACAAATTTGTGTAATAGATATTAATGCTAAAGTCTGCGATAAAATTAATAAAGAATTCGGTGTAAAAACGGCGGTAGAAATTACCAATAAAATCTCTGATTGTAACGTTATCCTTCTTGCAGTAAAACCACAGCAACTTTTATCAGTAGCACAAGAACTTAGCCCCTTCATTAGAACACATTTGGTTATTTCTATTGTAGCTGGGATTCGAACTGCGGAAATTTGTCGTTGGTTAGGTGGTTATACGCGTGTGGTAAGGGCTATGCCAAATACACCCGCACTAATACGCGCTGCTATGACTGGACTCTTTGCTCTACCTGAAGTTAGTACAAAAGAAAAACAAGATGCAGAAACTATACTATCAGCAGTAGGGTCCGTGCTATGGCTTGAACGTGAAGAATTGTTAGACGCGGTTACCGCAGTATCTGGGAGTGGACCAGCCTATGTTTTCTATTTCATAGAAGCAATGGAACAGGCCGGGAAGGAACTAGGCCTTGATGAAACTCAGGCTCGCTTTTTAAGCCAGAAAACCTTTCTTGGTGCAGCAAAGTTAGTGAATAAGAGTAATGAAAATGTCGCCACGCTACGTGCTAAAGTTACTTCAAAGAATGGTACTACCGAATATGCAATAAAAAATATGGAAGATAGTGAAGTTAATAAGAAACTTATTCGTGCAATTAAAACATCATATGAACGCTCATGTGAAATTGCCAATGAATTTAGCAACAAATAATCTTGAGACATAAATGTTTCTTTACTAGGGTAATACATGCTAAATCAGATACTTATCTTTATACTGAATACATTGCTAGGACTATTCTCCCTTGCATTATTGCTGCGCTTTTATATGGAACTCATGCGCATACCATACCGCGACCCACTATCACAATTTCTCGTCGCTCTTACCAATTTTCTGGTCCAACCTGCGCGCAGGGTAATCCCTGGCCTAAAAGGTATAGATCTTTCAACCCTGCTTTTGGCGTGGCTTACTCAATTCATTCTGTTAATAGGAGTGCATAAGATTCAGGGGTATAGTTTTGGTTCAACTATAGGTGCAGCAACTACGGGATTTGCGATGTTAGCATTTGTAGAAATCATAAAGATGAGTTTTCACATCGTCATGATAGCTGTAATCATACAGGCTGTTCTATCTTGGTTCAGACCACATAACCCCATGGCACCTTTGCTTGATAGCTTCACCCGGCCATTTCTAAAAATTTTTCGTGAGCGCATCCCGCCTATAGGTAATATCGACCTTTCACCACTGTTTGTACTAGTAATCCTTCAATTACTGCTAATGATTGTGACTGGGTGGCAGCGAGAGATCTATCAACTGTTCTAATTTAATGTAATTCACTAATGGCATCAGCTATAAGAAATAGGCGATTACCGACTTAAGGCTTACTTGTTGCACCTCATGCATAGCCATATTTGCCTTGCCTTGCTTCTCATCATTATTACTACAAATTGGGAGATTATGATTTTTTTTGATATATTGATATCAAGGAGTAATCATGGAACATGAAATTGAAGCAATCAAATGCAAAATTGTAGATATGCAAGTCGAACATTATGACCTGGATGTTGTCATTACTAAGTTATCGGAGAATCCATATCCAGATCAACTACAAATGAAGCGTCTTAAAAAAAGAAGACTGCAACTCAAAGACATGATTACTAAACTTAGAGAACAACTTGTACCCGATATTTTGGCGTAATGAAAAATATAAATAAGAATCAGGACATATAAAATGTATAGTACTACTTATATAACTGTTTTACATTAGCAATAGTATTGATTTAAGCGAGTTCTTGTTCTGGAACAAATTATAATAATGAAAAGGAAAAAATAACTATATGAAAACATTATCTTGTAATTTTTTATCAAGGTTCGTCCTTGCCATGTCTCTCTGTGGAATAATGTCACACGCCGCTGCAACTAAAATTGAAGTTTATAAAAGCCCTACCTGTAAATGCTGCGGAAAATGGGTAGATCATATGCGCGCCAATGGTTTTACAGTAGAAGCTAAGAATATAGGTAATAAGGAAGCACGGAAACGTGCTGGCATTCCCCCATCACTCGGGTCGTGCCACACTTCTTTGGTAGATGGTTATGTTATCGAGGGCCATGTACCAGCAAGTGACATTAAGAGATTTCTAAGTGAGCGCCCCAAAGCAATCGGTCTAGCTGTCCCTGGAATGCCTAAGGGCTCTCCTGGTATGGAGAGCTCACGTAGCGATCCTTATAACGTACTTTTAATTAATAAAGAAGGAAGTCTGAGTGTATATAGTCGCCACTTACCATCCGATAAAAACCAATCCGTAATGAGGTTAAAGTGACTATTATAAATTCACTATCCCCCTCTCATCGCTGCTGTTTCCATATCCTGCTGTTAAGTGCAATATCTGGATTCATTTCAGGCTGTAGCGAACAAGCTCCTCCCGTGCCCAAAACCATGTTAGCCACATCAAAACCAATTTCGACTGCTCTGCCAACTCCATCGTCCGTAGCTAAACCGGAAAAACAATCGAAGAATTTAATATTTCGCAAACTAGACTCAGATAAAATTAGGCGAGGTAAGGTTGTTTATCAAACAAATTGCGCTACTTGTCATGGATCGAATGGAGAATCTACCCCCGGATGGCGTAACAAAGGCCCAAATGGAAAATATCTGCCACCACCTTTAAATGGTAGCGCTCACACTTGGCACCATTCAACTGAAACATTGGAAAAAATGATCCGAGAAGGTAGTCCATCTGGCATGGGAGGAATGCCCGCATGGGAAAATAAACTAACTACCCAGGAAATTGATGATGTAATAGTTTGGATTACGTCAATATGGCCGGACGAAATATATAGTATTTGGTATCAGGAAATTGAACAAAAGAACCAGAAAAAGAAACATCATAAATAGAATTTAGAACCTATATATCTGAATAATATGCAATTAATTAGCATAAAGTTGAATTGATTGGCATGATAATTTCTTTCATAAAAAGCTATTAGTTAGCGCACTCACTTCTCTTTGGTCTTTTCCTTTTTTGATGCTTCTTTTTTTATTACTTCTTTTTTTATTGCTTCTTTTTTTATTGCTTCTTTCTTTGGTGCTTCTTTTTTTGCAACAGAGCGTGCAGGCAACTTCTCACGAATACGCGCTGACTTTCCAGAACGATCTCTAAGATAATAAAGCTTTGCACGACGTACATCTCCACGACGTTTAATTTCTATACTGGCTATCAGTGGTGAATAAGTTTGAAAAGTACGTTCTACGCCTTCTCCACTGGATATTTTCCGTACAATAAAAGCTGAGTTATAACCTCGATTTCGCTTGGAAATAACTACACCCTCATAAGCTTGAATACGACTACGTTCACCTTCTACCACTTTTACATTAACGACCACTGTGTCGCCTGGTGAAAAATCCGGTATTGTCTTATTTAAACGTTTAATTTCTTCAGTTTCAAGTTGTTCTATCAAATTCATCACTGTTCCTTGCTTTGATTCATTTTATTCTGATTAGCTTTATAAGCCTTCTTAAACTCTTCCAGTAATTCGTTTTCTTCAGTGGTCATACCTTGTTTATTGGTCCTCTGCACCAATAAGTCTGGACGCCTAAGCCATGTTCTACCCAACGCCTGTTGTAAACGCCAGCGATTGATTTTAACATGATCCCCAGATCTCAATATCTCTGGCACAATACTCCCTTGATAAACTTCAGGGCGTGTGTAGTGAGGAAAATCCAACAAACCATCCACGAATGAATCCTGATTTGCGGATTCCAAGTCGCCCAACACGCCTGGAATCTGTCTCACAATACTATCTATCAATACCATTGCCGGTAGCTCACCGCCTGAAAGTACGTAATCACCAATAGAAACTTCCTCGTCCACCTGCCGCCTTATTAGACGATCATCTACGCCTTCATAACGACCGGAAAGTAGTACCAGACCCGGTAACCGGCCTAGTTCCTTTACCAAATCATGGTTAAAAATTCGGCCTTGAGGTGAAAGATATATTACCTTCATTCCCCTAATGCCACTTGTTGCTTGCCTTACTTTTGCTGCTCTGACAGCTTTTTCCAGCGGATCAGCCAGCATTACCATCCCTGGCCCCCCTCCGTAAGGGCGATCATCTACTGTACGATGAGCATTCTCAGTAAAATCACGTGGATTCCACGTATGCAGCTCGTAAAACTTTTTTTCTTCAGCTCGTCCGGTAATGCCATATTTTGTTATGGCATCAAACATCTCTGGAAATAACGTAATGACGTCAAATTCAAAAGCCATTTTTCCGTCACTCTAATAGTCCAATCCCCAATCTACAATAATCTGATGAGATTCTAAATCTACTTTCACAATTACTTGATCAACAAATGGAATCAATCTTTCATTATTACATTCTTTTAGGCTCTGAACTTTTAGAATATCGTTTGAACCTGATTCCAGTAAGCCGGTTACGTTTCCCAATTCCTCGCCTTGCAAATTAATTACATTTAAATTAATTATATCTGTCCAGTAATACCCATCTATGCCACTATTTGATAAAACAGGTAACTGATTACGAGGAATTGCTACCTGCATATCTTTTAACGTCAGCGCAGTAGTACGATCAGCACACTGATCTAACAACGCAGTTAACACTTTGGCATGAATATTACACTCAGCAACTTTCATCTCATACCATTTTCCATCACCCTTGCCTACCCACCACACAGGGTAATCAAGCAACCCATCTACAAATTCAGTATAGGGAAAAACTTTTATCCATCCAAGTATTCCAAAGGGGCCAATAATCCTCCCCATCACTACCATGGATTCAGCTGCTTCGCTTAGCTTAATTGCTTTCTGCAGTTTCTTGCTTTGCACCAAATTGCTTAACAAGTCTTGTTACAGTATTGGATAATTGTGCGCCTTGTGACTGCCAATACGTTATACGATCAAGCCGTATACGCAATCCTTCTTCACCTTCTGCTGCCTTAGGATTATAGAAGCCAATGCGCTCAATGAACTTACCATCACGTGCATTGCGAGAATCTGTTACTACCATGTTAAAAAACGGGCGCTTCTTAGCACCACCTCGCGCCAGTCGAATAATGACCATTTTTGGAGTCCGCCTATAAGAATCTAGAACAGAAAAGTGTGTGATTTTACTGTAATTTTTATTGTTTTAGCAAGTAAAAACACTCATTAGAGAAAAAAACAAGGCGTGAATCGTGTATCTACCTTTTTATCACACTATAGAATTTAACTGTATGCTCCCATTTTAGTATAGTCTGTGTTAGTGAGCACGCTCCCAATTTGATCCAACCCCAAGTTTCACTAAAAGTGGGACATCAAGATTAGCAACTCCACCCATGAGCCACGGTAGATCTTGTTTTACTTTTACAACCTCACTATCAGGAACTTCAAGCACTAACTCGTCGTGAACCTGCATAATAAGTTTACTACGCAGCTTTTCTCGAGCCAGCCAATTTCGTACTGCAATCATGGCTAATTTCACGATATCCGCTGCAGTACCTTGCATAGGAGCATTAATAGCAGCCCGCTCTGCGGCTTGCCTACGATTACCATTAGGACTGTTGATTTCTGGTAGCCAAAGTCTGCGGCCAAATACAGTCTCTACGTAGCCATTCTTTCTAGCAACCTCTCTAATATTTTGCATGTAATTTGCTACATTGGGATAACGAGCAAAATAGCGATCCATATACACACGTGCGGCACTTCGTTCAATACCAAGTTGTGTGGCAAGACCAAATTCAGACATACCATAAATTAGTCCGAAGTTGATAATTTTAGCGAAACGACGCTGCTCCATATCTACTGCATCGCGTGAAATACCAAACACTTCTGCAGCAGTAGCACAATGAATATCTGCACCTAAAGTAAATGCTTTGAGTAAGCCTTTATCCTTTGAAATGTGGGCCATAATGCGTAACTCAATCTGTGAATAATCTGCAGAAATAATGTGATGCCTTGGTGGTGCAATGAACGCTTCACGGATGCGGCGCCCTTCGTTGGTGCGAATAGGAATATTTTGCAAATTTGGCTCGTTGCTGGCAAGCCGCCCTGTTACTGCCACTGCCTGGGCATAATTAGTATGCACCCGTCCTGTGACAGTATTTACCATACGTGGCAACTTGTCGGTATAAGTAGATTTGAGTTTAGCCAGACTACGAAAATCAAGCAGGATTTTCGGTAACGGATAATCTAGTGCGAGTTGTTGCAAAACATCTTCATTAGTAGAAGGAGCACCACTTGGAGTTTTTTTAACAATAGGAAGTTTGAGTCGTTCAAACAATATCTCCTGAATTTGTTTAGGTGAATTAAGATTAAATGGTTGCCCAGCGATTACAAATGCCTGTTCTTCTAGTAATAGTATTTGCTCACCCAATTTATGACTTTGGACTTCTAACATTTTCGTGTCTAGTAATACACCATTACATTCCATCTCAAATAGCACCTCTAGAACTGGCATTTCCAGTTTACGATAAATATATTCAAGCTTAGTATCATTCATAATTTGTGAATAAAGGTACTGATGCAATTGTAAAGTAATGTCGGCATCCTCCGCCGCATACTTCGTAGCTAGTTTTATATCTACCTGGTCAAAACTGATTCTGCTAGCACCCTTGCCAGTAACCTCGTCGTAGCTGATAGTTTTTACATCAAGATGGCGTAACGCAAGATTATCCATATCATGTCGTCGATGAGATTCGAGTACATAGGATTGCAATAGTGTATCGTGCATGACTCCTTTTAGAGTAATCCCATGATTGGCAAAAATGTGTTTGTCGTACTTAATATTCTGCCCAAGTTTAAGCTTACTAGGGTCCTCCAACCAAGATTTCAACTTTCCTAATACAAGATTTATATGTAACTGTTGCGGGGCGCCTGTATAACAATGAGCAATTGGTAAATAAGCTGCGCTATGTGATACAACTGAAAATGATATGCCTACCAGCTTAGACAACATTGGGTCCAATCCGGTAGTTTCGGTATCGACAGAAACTAATGATGCACTATTTATATATTCAATCCATTCATCCAATTGGTGTTCAGTTAATATAGTTTGATAGTTTGATGAAACGTTTTCAGCAAGGGCTTGGTCCTGTTTATCTACCTTCTGATAATCAGTTGCAGAGTGTGTGAATTTTTCTCCTGATAAATTGGATTTGTCCTGTTTTATACTTATGTTTTGTTGTGAACCCCGCAACCAAGATCTAAAGTTCAACCGTTCATATAGTTCTACAAGTTTTGTTGTATCCTGGGGCTGCAACTCAAGATTGTGCAAATCAACTGGCAAAACTACATCACACTTAATAGCAAGTAGTTTTCTGGATTTATCAAGCCAGTCTAGTGCCTTACGCAAATTTTCTCCAACTACACCATCGATATCATTAGCATGAAGAATAAGATTATTTAATGTCCCATATTTCTCAAGCAGTCTTATTGCTGTTTTAGGTCCAACCTTTTCCACACCTGGAATATTATCTGCCTTGTCACCTACTAATGTCAGATAATCAAGTATACTTGTTGGCGGAACCCCAAACTTGGCAAGCACTCCAGCTTCATCAAGAATTTCATTAGTCATAGTGTTTACAAGCGTTACTTGTTTATTTACTAATTGCGCTATATCCTTATCACCAGTTGATATAACGCAATGTATATTTTCATGCTCTGCTCGTTTTGCTAACGTGCCAATTACGTCGTCAGCTTCCACTCCCTCTACTATCAACATGGGCCATCCCAGCGCTTGTATACATTCATGTAAAGGCTTTATCTGTGTTATCAAATCCTCTGGCATGGGAGGTCGGTGTGCTTTGTACTCTGGATATAAATCGTCCCGAAAAGTCTTGCCTTTTGCATCAAATACACACGCGCTATAATCTGCTTTGTAATCTTTATGTAAACGGTGCAACATGCTGATAACTCCTTTAATAGCACCAGTTGGCTCATTATGGAGATTTCGTAAATCAGGTAGCGCATGAAACGCACGATACAGGTATGATGAACCATCAACTAACAATAGTGTTTTCATAAAATTCTTCTAAAGGTTATTCATGAATCAGCAAAATAAACTAACCAGCAATATTACCGCTGACTACCTAGAAAAAAATTGGTCAGCACGGGAAGCGTGGCGTGTATTTGGAATTATGGCAGAATTCGTCGAAGGAACAGAGCGCCTTAGCTCAATTAAACCTGCAGTTAGCATCTTTGGTAGTGCACGCACACATGCTGATCACCCACACTATAAACTAGGAGAGCAAATTGCGCTGCAATTGTCTGATGCGGGATTCTCAGTTATCTCCGGTGGAGGCCCAGGCATAATGGAAGCAGCAAATAAGGGTGCATTTTTTGGGAAATCACCTAGTATAGGATTAAATATCCAGCTTCCTAATGAACAGCATAGCAACAATTATCAAAACGTTAGTCAGACTTTTCGCCACTTTTTTGCACGCAAATACATGTTTGTAAGATTTGCTACTGCCTACGTAGTTATGCCAGGCGGATTTGGTACATTAGACGAACTAATGGAAGCACTTACGCTGGTACAAACTGGAAAAACCCGCAAAATGCCGATTATTCTAGTTTGTTCAGATTTTTGGAGCGGAATACTAAGTTGGTTTCGAGAAACACTAATAGCTGAGAATATGATTTCTGCTGGAGATATGGATCTAATAAAAGTAATAGATGAGCCTAGTCAGGTGGTAAATTCAATTTTCCAGTATTACGAAACCCGTGGTTTCGAACCTTCAGCTGCGGAATTAGAAGCTCAACTCAATCTATAAACAGTATTTATCGATAGAACATTATAAATTAACCCATTCGGGAACCACCATGCATCGAATTTTTCTTGTATTAATACTGAGTATGGCAGCATCTGTAGCGGCACAATCCGGCCAACCCAGCAACTTACAGGAAGCTCAACCACCACCGGAGCTTCCTGATTTATCAATGGAATCGCCCAATGCAGAAGATTCCTTACTAGAAGAACCACAAGTCATTATCAGGAAACGTGGAGAAGATCGAATAGAGGAATTTCACCAGGATGGAACAATTTACATGATTAAGATTACACCTCGTATCGGTTTTCCGTATTACTTATATGATGATACGGGAGATGGCACATTCTACCGAGGAGATGGTACTCTTGAAGACGGCATACGCCCACCAATGTGGGTAATATACGAGTTTTAAATTTCTACAAATAAAAAAGAAGAATAGCGCTTCTGTACACTTCTGTATTTTTATCATCTTACCCATGTCTGTTTTCACCACAGTAACCCAAGAACAATTCTCTGACTGGCTTAGAAATTATTCTCTAGGTACCCTAATTAATTTGCAGGGTATATCTTCTGGTATTGAGAATACAAACTATTTCGTTACTACTACTCATGGAAAATTTATTCTCACACTATTTGAGAAGCTCGTTGCCTCTGAGATTCCCTACTATCTTAATCTGATGATACATCTTTCGTGCCATGGCATTCCCTGTCCTAGTCCGATAGCTAACCTAGACAATAAATTTTTAGGTGATTTAAATGGCAAACCAGCAAGTCTTGTTACATTTTTACCTGGAGAACCACTTGAGCTTCCTACCGCTGAGCATTGTGCACAAGTAGGAACACTATTAGCAAATATGCATTTGTCTGGTTTATCTTTTCCTGAAAAAATGAACAATCAACGTGGACCCAAGTGGTGGGAAGATATAGCGCCTACCCTTATTCCGTTTCTGCCAGAAGTAGAAGCAGATATTCTTAAGGATGAACTTCGTTTTCAATCAATGTACCATTTTGGAGATCTCCCACGTGGTGTAATTCATGCTGATCTGTTTCGCGATAATGTCCTATTCACTAACAATACTATTGGTGGCGTAATTGATTTTTACTTCGCTTGTAACGATATGCTGTTATTTGATCTCGCAGTGGCTGTAAATGATTGGTGTATGTTTGAAGATGGAAAATTGAACGAAGTACACATGAAGTCCCTACTTCAAGCATATCATGCTACACGCCCGTTAACTTCTGCTGAACGCAAAGATTGGCCGGCGATGTTACGTGCTGGAGCATTACGTTTTTGGGTATCAAGACTTTATGATTATTATTTGCCACGTGCGGGAGAACTTACTTACGCTAAAAATCCTGCATATTTTAAGCATATACTGGAAAGTCATTTATTATCTCAGACGAAGCTAGCAAAAATTTGGGTTTGAGCAGAGAATAATTGATCAATGTTGAATAACGAATGTCCACTCTAGGTATATAGGAGATACCAAGAGATGAAAAAAATAAACCATATTGGAGCAAAACAAGGATTACAGTGGATCGTGAATGGTTTCTATCTATTCCGCTGTAGTCCACTAATCTGGATCATACTATGCGGATTCTTGCTAAGTATTGCCGTAATATTTTCTCTTGTTCAGACAGTTGGGCAGATAATTTTTACAATACTTTCTCCAGTCTTTATGGCCGGTTTAATGTCTGGATGCAAGGCTCTTGAACAAGATAAAGAATTGGAAATTGGACATTTGTTTGCAGGATTTCGGGAAAATACAATTCCACTGATCACTTTAGGAGGAATTTATCTGGTGGGACAGGTGTTAATCATTAGTATTGCCATTTTAGTAGGAGGTGATACCTTGATGGATCTATGGTTTGAAGGTAAAAGGGTAGACGAGAATGAATTAAAAAGAGTCTCAGGTAATATGTTATCTGCAACCTTAGTTGTACTAACTTTGTCCATTCCACTGATGATGGCCACTTGGTTTGCACCATTGTTAATAATGTTTGATCGTATGCCTCCATTTGCTGCTATGCGAATGAGTTTCCTTGGTTGCCTATCTAATTTTATACCTCTTCAGATTTATGCAATCTCACTAATAGTGCTAGCAATAATTTCCTCAATACCCTATGGACTAGGATTTTTCATACTAATCCCAACTTTATTTGCTTCAATTTACGCAAGCTATAAGGCAATCTTTGTTGATATATCTGGAACGGAACAACCTAGTTGATTTTTTTCCTAACCTTCCCGGTTAAGTAGAAATCAACTTGGCGTATTCCAGAGATAACCATTTCGTTCCGGCATGGTTGAACTTTACCTGTACACGTGCATCTGTGCTGCCTCCTTCACAATTAACAATTATACCCTTGCCAAACTTAGCATGAATTACACTTTGTCCTACATGCCATTGTGATGCCTCTGCATCCCTAATACCTAATTTCCCTTCCCTCATCCTGAGGCCAGACTTCTGTGCCAGCACACCAAGCCCTTGATCTACACTTCCTGAATCTCCCTTCATATTTTTTGGTATCTGCTGAGTGATCGCCTCTTTTTGAACAGGGTAAAGCCACTTCAGTAAACTATCTGGAACTTCCTGCAGAAAGCGTGATGGAATATTGTAACGAGTTTGACCATGCAGCATGCGATTCTGAGCAAAACTTAGGTATAATCGCCGCCGTGCACGAGTCAATGCCACATACATTAAACGTCGCTCTTCCTCTAGCCCACCAACTTCATTTCTACTGTTCTCATGAGGAAATAAGCCCTCTTCCAACCCACTCAGAAAAACACTGTGAAACTCCAATCCCTTGGCTGAATGCACAGTCATCAATTGAAGTGCATCCTGATTGTCACCACTCTGATGCTCCCCCGCTTCTAGTGACGCATGTGCAAGAAAAGCAGCCAGACTACCATCATCCGCTTCTTGTATATAACTAGTGGCTGCATTAATCAATTCATTTAAATTCTCTAGACGATTAGCGCCTTCTCGTTCAGTACGATAATGTTCTACAAGTCCACTATGCTCCAGCAAATAATTAACGATTTCTGGCAACGACAAATCCATGCAAGCTTGCTGCATTGTCTCGATTAATACTACAAAACTACTAACGCCTTTTTTTGGTGTATTTGCTCTTTTATTTCTATTATGTAAATTTGGAGATGCATCTTCTGAGTTTTGAGTAGAGGTTACACTATTGTTATGTCTTTCTAATGCCGCCTGCCATAGGCTCCCTCCCATTCTTTTTGCATCAACCTGCAGCTGCTCTAGAGTTCGAGAACCAATTCCACGCGTAGGAAAATTGATAATTCGTAATAACGCATTATCATCATCAGGATTAGCAATCATCCTTAAATAGGCTAGCGCAAGCTTAATTTCTTGACGTTCAAAGAAGCGCATACCACCATATACGCGGTAAGCTAACGATGCATTAAACAAAGCGTGCTCTAACACGCGTGATTGTGCATTAGAACGGTAAAGTAGCGCTATCTGAGATAACTCTACCCCCTTAGCATTCAATAATTCAACCTCATTAACCATGAAAGCTGCTTCATCGAAATCAGTCGGCGCGTTATACACCCTCAACAGCTCACCATGACCTTCTGAAGTCCACAGATTTTTGTCCAAGCGCCCACTGTTATTACGTATCAATGCATTAGCAGCTTCCAGTATGTTACCGTGTGAGCGGTAGTTTTGTTCCAATTTAACAACTTCTGAGATACGAAAATCGTGTTCAAAATTTTTTATATTACCGGTATTAGCACCACGAAATGCATAAATACTTTGATCATCATCGCCAACCACAAATACAGCCGCTTCCTTACCAGCAAGCAGCTTAAGCCATTCGTATTGCAACCGGCTGGTATCTTGAAACTCATCTACTAGAACATGGCTAAAACGATTACTATAGTGGTTCCGCAATATTTCATTGTGGGTTAGTAATTCATAACTACGCAGTAAAAGTTCTGCGAAATCTACTACCCCTTCCTTATCACATTGCTGCTCATAAACCGAATAGAACTCAACCATTTTACGAGTGAAATTATCATTAGTTTCGACATAAGACGCTCGTAGTCCATCTTCTTTAGCACTATTAATAAACCATTGAACTTGACGTGGCGGAAATTTTTCATCGTCTGCTCCAATATTTTTTAGAATTCTCTTAATAACTGCTAACTGATCAGCAGAATCAAGAATCTGGAAAGCTTTCGGCAACCTGGCATCTTGGTAATGAGCGCGCAACATACGATTACATAGGCCATGAAAAGTACCAATCCACATACCACGCGTATCAATTGGCAGCATAGTGGAAACACGCGTTTGCATTTCTTTAGCCGCTTTATTTGTAAAAGTAACAGCTATTATGCTGTGAGGACTTACTTGCCTTGACTGGATTAAATATACAATTCTAGTAGTGAGCACTCGTGTTTTACCACTACCTGCACCTGCCAGTACCAAAACTGACTGATGTGGCAAAGTAACTGCTTTGAACTGTTCAGTATTAAGGTCAGAAAGTAGAAAAGACATTGGAGGAATGTTATTTCCGTATTAAATCCTAGCAGAAATTATACTGTCTTCTCCAACCATGTAATAAAACAAATTTAAATTGCTTAACTTTGACCAAAGAAAACTGCATTACAATTTACTTCCTGTTACCTTTTGTTACCAAATTAAGGATCAATGGTGTCAAAATTAGCTCTATCGCCAACCCCATTTTTCCTCCAGGAACAACTATGGTGTTAGGACGTGACATAAATGAATCGTGGATCATGGAAAGCAAATAGGGAAAATCCACACTTTTGGAGTCTCGAAAGCGAATAACGAAAAAACTCTCATCCAATACTGGAATCTCTCGAGCAACGAATGGGTTAGATGTATCGACAGTCGGCACTCTCTGAAAGTTGATATGAGTACGTGAAAACTGAGGTGTAATGTAATGCACATAATCGTGCATACGTCGCAAAATAGTATGTGTTACTGCCTCTACTGAGTAACCACGCGCATTCATGTCTCGATGAATTTTCTGTATCCATTCTAAATTAACAATTGGAACAACACCTACCAGTAAATCTACATACTTAGCTACATCCGCTGTTTCACTCTTTACGCCGCCATGTAGGCCCTCATAAAATAGCATATCTGAACCATGGGCAATTGATGACCAAGGGGTAAAAGTGCCGGCCTTCTGCTTGTATGGTGCGGCTTCCTCGTCATTATGTAAATAAAGACGAGTCTTTCCGCTACCGCTCTTACCGTATTCCTTAAACAACATTTCGAGTTTCTCGAATTCATTAGCCTCAGGACCGAAATGACTGATTGGACGGCCATGCTCTTTCTCAGACTTGTTTACAGCCTTTTTCATCGCATCACGGTCATAACGATGAAAACTGTCGCCTTCGACTACAGCAACATTTATTTTTTCGCGACGAAAGATATGCTCAAAGCTATTTTTAACCGTTGAGGTACCAGCACCAGACGATCCTGTAACAGCAATAACAGGGTGTTTTTTTGACATGCAAGATTTCTCCTGAAACAGTATTAACAGTTAAGTACAGACAAAAACAATACTCGCAAACTCACAAAGCCTGACCTAACTCGTTATAACAAAATAGTCAGATTCGCCAGATTTCTTTATTGTTATGATACGGCTTTTATTATTGTATGAGCAAGAAAATCATACAAAATATATGAAACCTTACCTATCTGAAATATTTTTAGAGAGGCTAAACCGACATAGAAAAGCCAAATAGACAGTATCATAACTCAAATTTATTATACAAATGATATACGGCGTTAAAAATACATTTAAAGTTAGCAACTAAGTATCCTTTATTTAGGATCTCTAACGTTATAATTACTCCTTTATTGGTGACGAAGTTTATGCAAGAAAAATATAACCCTCATAAAATTGAACTAAGTGCTCAGAGATACTGGGCTGGAACTACTGCATTTAAAGCATCTGAAATCCCGGGCAAACAAAAGTATTACTGTCTATCAATGTTCCCCTACCCATCAGGAAAACTGCACATGGGGCATGTGCGAAATTACACCATTGGTGACCTACTTTCACGTTATCACCGCATGCAAGGTCTCAATGTACTGCAACCCATGGGCTGGGATGCTTTTGGTCTACCTGCAGAGAATGCGGCAATGCAAAATAAGGTGCCTCCCGCACAATGGACTTATGACAACATTGCCTACATGCGCAAACAGTTACAGAGCCTAGGATTAGCTATAGATTGGGATCGGGAGCTTGCTACTTGTAATCCAAATTACTATCGTTGGAATCAATGGCTTTTTTTACGAATGTTGGAGAAAGGTATCGCTTACAAGAAAACCCAAGTAGTGAACTGGGATCCAGTGGACCATACAGTTTTGGCTAACGAACAAGTGATAGACGGACGCGGTTGGCGTACTGGTGCATTGATTGAAAAACGTGAAATTCCAGGCTATTACCTTGGAATAACACAATATGCCGATGAATTACTTAGTGATCTCAATAAGCTACCTGGTTGGCCAGAACGCGTAAAAACTATGCAAGTCAATTGGATAGGTAAAAGTTTTGGTGTAAATGTTATATTTCCCGCTGATGCTGAATCTAACACCCCTCAAGCTTTAAAAGTTTTCACTACCCGTGCTGATACTTTACTAGGCGCAACTTATGTAGCAGTTGCAGCAGAACACCCAATCGCGCTCCATGCGGCAAAACAAAACCGTGATCTTGCTACATTCATAGAAGAATGTAGACACAATGCAACTATGGAAGCAGAGTTAGCCATTCAGGAAAAGAAAGGAATGAATACTGGATTATTTGTTATTCATCCATTAAATGGTTCAAAAATACCAGTATGGATTGCTAATTATGTGCTGATGGGATATGGAGAAGGGGCGGTAATGGCAGTTCCCGCACACGACGAACGAGATTTCGAATTTGCAAAAAAATATAGCCTGCCAATTAAACAAGTTATTACAGCACCATCTGGATCTCCATCAAACCCAGATTTTGAGTTCAGTATGGAACAATGGAAAGACTGGTACAGCTCTAAGGATGGTGTATGCACAAATTGTGGTAAATATGATGGCCTAAATTTTCAAGCAGCAGTTGATGCCATCGCATCTGATTTATCTGCCTTGGGTTTCGGAGACAAAAAAGTACAATTCCGTCTGCGTGATTGGGGTATTTCTCGTCAACGTTATTGGGGATGCCCAATTCCCCTTGTTTACTGCGATTCTTGTGGAGTCGTACCAGTACCAGATGAGCAACTCCCAGTAGTTCTTCCAGAAAATTTGTTGCCGGATGGCTCAGGTAACCCACTAGCAAAAACACCATCATTTTACATGTGTGACTGCCCGCAGTGCGGAAGAATTGCAAGACGTGAGACGGATACTATGGATACTTTTGTCGATTCTTCCTGGTATTACATTCGCTATGCATGTTCTGACCAAGACAAAGCTGTGACTGATGAACGTACAAATTATTGGCTGCCCGTAGATCAATATATAGGTGGAATTGAACACGCTATTCTACACCTACTGTATTCACGTTTCTGGAGCAAAGTAATGCATAGCCTTAAATTAGTAAAATTTGATGAGCCGTTTGCAAACTTGCTCACACAAGGTATGGTACTAAATGAAATTTTCTTTAGAAAAACAGAAACTGGGCGCATTACATACTTTAATCCGGTTGATGTTCAAATTTACACTGACGAACAAGGAAAGCATATTGGTGGAACTCTACGAGCTGATAACCAACCTGTTGAATTTGGGGGCATTGGCACTATGTCAAAGTCTAAGAATAATGGTATTGACCCACAAAAACTTGTAGAAAAATATGGTGCAGACACAGCACGACTCTTTATATTGTTTGCTAGTCCTCCTGAACAAACACTTGAATGGGTGGATACTGGAGTAGAAGGTGCATTCCGTTTTCTAAATCGGCTATGGAAACAAGTGTACAACCACCTACAACTTGGAACGATTGAAACCAAAACCAATAATAAACTTTCTACTGAGCTAAAATCCCTTCGCTTCCAATTGCATCATACCATTGCAAAAGTTAGTGACGACTTTGGAAGACGCCACTCTTTTAATACTGCAATAGCTTCTATAATGGAATTAATGAATACTCTAGTAAAAGTCCATGGATCTAACGCAACCTCCCGTAGCCTGGTACAAGAAGTATTAGAAAATGTTGTTCTACTACTATCCCCTATCGTTCCACACATCTGCCATACATTATGGAAAGAACTCAAACCAGGAACTGAACTGCTAGACCAACCATGGCCAAAGGTTGACTGTACAGCACTTGTACAAGAAGAAATTAAAATGATGGTACAGGTCAATGGTAAGCTTCGGGGCCAGATAAGTGTTTTAAAAGGTGCAGATCGATCAGTTATCGAGCGTATCGCGATGGATAACGACCAGGCACAAAAATTTATTGCTGGTCATAAAGTGAAAAAAATTGTAGTAGTTCCAGGACGGTTAGTAAATATTGTAGTATGAGAAACTAACGTCAGGCTTTAGGATAAATTATGAAAAGAATGTTGCTTATTATGCTCTGTTCATTACTCGCTTCCTGTGGTTTTCAGCTACGCGGGACAGCCTCACTTCCTTTTGAAAAGATGTATATTTCTGCCCCGGAAGGGCACCCCATTGGTGCAGAGCTTAAACGCGCTATTCAAAGTGGCGGCAACACACTAGTTTTGAATAAGTCGCAGGATGCCGAAGCTACATTACAAATCATCAGTGCAGTAAATTCAAAAAATCTTTTGTCAGTTTCTGCAGGTGGTAGAGTACGTGAGTTTCAATTACATTATCGGACTTCATTTCGCCTCACTGATGCAGAAGGACGAGAGCTTATACCTACCAGCGTAGTTGCTCTGACCCGAATTATTCCCTTCTCAGATTCTCTAGTTCTAGCGAAACAATCGGAAGAAAGAATGCTTGTCAGGGAAATGCGAAGCGACTCTATCCAGCAGATTATACGAAGGTTGGAAAAAGTACAACGTTAATAAAATCCTTTAACATAAAGTAACTGAACTCTAGACCCATTTTATCATTTAAAGATGGCCTTGAAAATATTTTATGGAAACAATAGCTAAGTATGCGCATCCATCCGGCACAGCTTTCTAAGCATCTCCAAAAGCAACTTTTACCATTTTATACTGTGTTTGGAGAGGAACCTTTACTGGCCATTGAAGCTGCTGATTTAATTCGTTCCAAGGCACGCCAGACTGGTTATGTAGAACGAGAAATTTTTACAATAGACAACCAGTTCAACAGATCAGAGCTGCTATTGAAAAAAAACAGCTTATCATTGTTTGGCGAACAACGGATGCTAGATCTTCGGATACCTTCTGGCAAACCAGGTAAAGAAGGTAGTATTGCTATCGAGGATTATTGCCGCTCACTACCGCCGGATACTATCACTCTTGTTACACTTCCTAAAATAGATAAACAAGGACAGTTAGCGAAATGGTTTAAAGTGCTTGAAAATATTGGCCCAATGATCTCGGTTTCTTCGATAGAAAGTAATCAGCTTTCAACTTGGATCAGTCAGCGCCTAAGTTTACAAGATCAAAAAACTGATTCTGATACTTTACAATTCTTTGCTGAGAAAGTGGAAGGAAACCTGCTTGCAGCAGACCAGGAAATTAAGAAACTTGCGCTACTATACCCACCAGGTACGCTGTCATTTACACAAGTAAAAGATGCGGTTCTGGAAGTAGCCCGATACGATGTCTATAAGCTGTCGGATGCTATGGTTACAGGGGATATCGCCCGTTATAATCATGCACTTAATGGGTTACGAGCAGAAGGAGCGGCTCCACCTTTTATTCTGACAGTACTGGTATCGCAAATCCGTACATTGATCATTCTTCGTAAGGGATTAGATTTAGGTAAGCCACTCACACAACTAATGCGCGAAGCTAAAGTATGGGGTATCCGTCAGAAAATAATGGAAAATGCTGCTAGGCGGATAGGTCTTAAACCACTCGTACATGCATTATTACATGCTGCAAAAATTGATAAGATTAGCAAAGGTATCACAAAGGGAGATATCTGGGACGAATTCTTGCAACTAGGATTACGCTTTGCTCCCGAAAAATTCTAAACAAGCAAAATAGGTATATCAACATAGGTATATCAACAAATAAAATAGCTAGAACGTCTAAATTTTTTAGTAACAGATAAACGTATATTATCCGCAGACCCAAAGACGAAATTAATCTATCGTTTTTAATCACATCTACTCTTGTTCTCATTGTAGTTTCTTTATCCAAAATTTCTAACTTACTACACTTTGCCAACAACATTAGAGCGCCTAACTTGCTAAACTGTATCAACAGCAGTATATCGGCGTTAAAATGTATCAATCTGCAGGTTTACTGTAAAATTTGGAACTGGAATATGGACACTATAGACATTAAAACCTATATGCAGGCTGTTGGCCGTGAAGCTCGTGCTGCATCTCGAATAATGGCTAAAGCAGAGACTGCCTCCAAGAATCAAGCGCTCGCTGCAATAGCAGCAGCCATTAGACAAAACGAAAAGCGATTATTAGCTGCTAACAATACTGATTTGGAAGCTGCAAAGACTAAGGGACTTGAATCTGCTTTAATAGACCGATTAACCCTTACGTCCAAAAGTATCACCAGTATGGTTGAGGGATTGTTACAAATTGCTACGCTTTCTGATCCAATTGGAGAAATCAGTGATCTAAATTACCGCCCTTCTGGAATCCAAGTTGGGAAAATGCGCGTGCCTTTAGGAGTTGTTGGTATTATTTATGAGGCACGCCCCAATGTTACAGCTGATGCAGCCGGGCTATGTATAAAAGCAGGTAATGCGGCAATATTACGCGGAGGCTCGGAGGCATTCAATTGTAATCAAGCTATCGCTGCTTGTGTAAAGGAGGGCCTAAAAGTTGCTAGCCTTCCGGAGACAGTAGTACAAGTAGTTGAAACCACTGACCGTACAGCCGTAGGTGAGCTTATCACTATGAAAGAATTCATAGACATAATTGTCCCACGTGGGGGCAAAGGACTGATTGAACGTGTTTCTAATGAGGCATGTATCCCAGTTATCAAACATCTTCACGGTGTATGTCATGTGTACATAGACGAAGGAGCTAATTTTGATAAATCTATTCGTATAGCTGAAAATGCCAAGACTCAACGCTACGGAACCTGTAACACCATGGAAACTCTGTTGATACACGAAAAGATCGCACAGAAAATACTTCCGCCACTTTGTAAAATCTATCTAGACAAAGGTGTAGAATTGCGAGGGGATAAGGCATCCTGCTCTATTATAGAAAAAATGACAGAAGCAACTGAAGAAGATTGGAAAACAGAGTATCTCGCACCAATTTTAAGTGTGCGAATAGTAAATAGTTTAGATCAAGCTATCGAGCACATCGCTATATTTGGCTCACAGCATACTGATTCTATCGTTACCGAGGACTACTCTCGAGCCCGTCGTTTTCTAAGAGAGGTAGATTCAAGTTCAGTGATGATAAATACATCTACTCGATTTGCAGACGGATTTGAGTACGGCTTGGGTGCTGAAATCGGAATTTCTACAGACAAAATTCATGCACGCGGCCCAGTAGGGCTTGAAGGGTTGACCAGCCAGAAATTTATTGTGTTGGGTGATGGCCAGATTCGGCAGTAAATCACTCTGATGTCATTCATAAATAAAGCCGTTCATATGGAGGAACTCAAGAAGAATCAAGCTTTAGATAAGCGGGTTTATTTGATAACTCATTGCACTATTAGTAAATATTGGTACGCTTTATTTTCTGGAATGAAAGATATTTCTTAGCATCAACTAAATTCTACAACGTTTTGTTTAAAAAATATCAATGACTCGACTTATCGAAATCAAAATTCCTGATGTTGGCGACTTCAAAGATATTCCTGTTATTGAACTACTGGTACAACCTGGTGACTCGGTAGACAAGGAAACACCGCTTATCACCTTAGAAACTGATAAAGCAACAATGGAGGTCCCAGCACCCAGTGCCGGTGTAGTAAAGGAAATCAAAGTCAAGATCGGCGATAAAGTTTCAGAAGGATCGTTAATACTTATATTAGAAACATCAGCTGAATCGATTAGTTCCCAATCTTCAACAAAAAAGAATTTGGAAACAAAACAAATATTATCTGACACAGTTAAATTAACTTCGCCTCATATTTACTCTGATGCCATTCCACACGGTGACATCCACGCTAATGTAGCGGTACTAGGTGCGGGGCCAGGCGGATACACGGCAGCATTTCGAGCTGCTGATCTTGGTAAGAGTGTAGTATTAATCGAGCGCTATTCGGTACTTGGGGGTGTATGTTTAAACGTCGGCTGTATTCCTTCCAAAGCACTATTGCATGTTGCAAAAGTTGTAACTGAAGCGGAAGAAACCAAGAAATTAGGTGTATCCTTTGGTACACCTAGAATTGAAATAAACAAGTTACGAGAATGGAAAGAGTCGATTATTGCAAAACTTACAGAAGGATTGAAGAAGCTAGCAAAACAACGCAAGTTAGAAATAATACAAGGTACTGGAAAATTCACAACACCGAACATGATTTTAGTGAAAACTCCCCAGGGAGAAAAGACTATTTCATTCGAACAATGCATAGTTGCCGCAGGATCAAGTGCTGCACATATTCCCGGTCTTCTCCAAAATGATCCGCGCATTATGGATTCTACAAGTGCTCTAAAATTGGAAAGCATCCCTAAACGTATGCTAATCATTGGTGGAGGTATCATTGGCCTGGAGATGGCGACAGTCTATGATGCACTTGGCTGTAAAATCAATGTAGTAGAACTGATGGATCAATTAATTCCTGGCGCCGATACAGACCTCGTCAAACCGTTACACAAACGTATGCAGAAACGTTATGAAGCAATTTATCTTAAAACTAAAGTAACTGATATCGAGGCGCAAGAAAACGGATTGAAAGTAACCTTCGAAGGAGAAAATTCCCCCAAAACACAGGTCTATGATCGTATTCTAATGGCAGTAGGACGCCGTCCCAATGGGCACAGTATTGATGCAGATAAAGCTGGTATCAATGTTACTGAACATGGCTTCATTCCAGTAGACAAACAACAGCGCACTAATGTGCCCCATATTTTTGGTATTGGCGATATTGTGGGTGAACCCATGCTTGCTCATAAAGCTTCGCATGAAGGTAAACTTGCTGCAGAAATTATCTCTGGGCATAAAGCCGCATTTGATGCGCGGACTATTCCTTCTGTAGCATATACGGACCCAGAAATTGCCTGGATGGGTTTAACTGAAACTGAAGCGAAAAAACAAGGTATTGATTATGAAAAGGCCAGTTTCCCTTGGGCAGCTAGTGGTCGTGCAATTTCAATGGGACGCGATGAAGGCATAACAAAATTACTACTTGATAAGAATTCACGCCGCTTACTTGGTGCAGGTATGGTTGGCGTTAATGCAGGAGAACTAATTTCTGAAGCTGTTCTAGCATTGGAAATGGACGCAGATATGGATGACATCAACCTCACTATCCATCCACACCCTACTTTATCTGAAACTATTTCATTCGCTGCTGAAATAGCAGAAGGATCAATAACTGATCTTTATATGCCGAAAAAATAATTTAACTCTACTCCATTTTAACCAAAAGCTTTCTCTTGTATTATTTATACTAGTAATCATGACTCATTCATTATTTAACAGATAACTTTTATCACCACTAGTAAACCCAACAAGGGACTGCTGAATATCTTTACCAAAAGCTATAACTTTGAATAGCTCGCCCATTTCAGCAGGACTCACTAATTTCTGTAATTGATTTGCCATAGGTAAATAAGCACTTGTATTTTTTGCTGGTGTCTGTGCAATAATTTCTGTAATACCACAGTTGATGAGAAATTGAGCTTGAGAAGTATATCCTAATAACTCAAGCCCTGCTTCTGTTGCCGTATCAGCGATTGCACTAAAATCTACATGGCTAGTAATGTCCTGTAAACCTGGAAAATAAAAAGGATTATCATGTGTATGGTGACGGTAATGGCACATCAGTGTCCCCCGATTTCGCTGAGGATGGTAATACTCATTGCATCCGAAACCATAATCGATCATCACTATTACTCCTTGCTGTAGAATCCCTGCGAGACTCCGCATAAATCCACGTGTGGAAAGGCTGACCTCACTAATATAGTCACCAAAATTCTTTCTATCAGAAATTATATGCGAGCTTAGCTTACGTGCAACTTCACCTAGTTCTTTGTTAATTAATATTCGGTCGCTCCACTCGAACGCGCTACCATTCCAAGTCACGCCACGCTCAAACAAATTGGCGCCTCGCCAAATAACCAAATGAACAGGCATAGCGTCAAGCACTTCATTTGTAAGTATCAAGCCTCTAAATTTGTTAGGTAAATTTTCTAACCAATCAATACGTGACAAAAATTGTGGAGCATTTTCTTCAAATAATTCTTTTTGTCGTTCGTGCAATTCCCCACTGATTTCAAGAATAAAATAATGCTTCGGTAATCTTCCAAGGTTGTCTAGCTCAAGCAATAAATCAAGCGCCAGTTTACCGCTACCAGCCCCAAACTCTAAAATATTGCTGTTATTATCGCCAAGGACTTCAAATACTTGTAGTGCTTGTCTTGCTATAGTTCTCCCAAATAAGGATGAGATTTCTGGAGCAGTGACGAAATCTCCGTCGCTACCAAATTTAGCTGTGCCGCCACAGTAATATCCCATACCGGGCGCGTAAATTGCCAATTCCATGTAACGGGGAAATGGAATCCACCCTCCTGCAGTAGTAATCTCCATACAAATCATCTCTTGCACAGCACAACTATGTTGTAAAGCAGGGCTAGTTGGTGTAGGTAGTGGTGTCATCGGCTTAAAAGTATCTTTATGTTAAATTATCCAAACCTAAACAAAAATATTAATAATTGTAGTGAGTGCTCTAAAAACTCAAGACTAAAATAAAACAAAGCGTAAATAACTAAATATTATGATATAACAAAATGATAGATTAACTCGCATAATTTCTGATTATCTGATTACCAACTTTAATCTCTAGAAATATCTTAAAGGAGATTGAGATGCAAGAAAAAGTAATACTAATTACTGGTGGTAGTAAACGCTTGGGCGCAGCTATCTGCCGCAAACTACATACTAAGGGCATGAGTTTGATGGTTCATTATCGATCCTCAAAAATTGAAGCACAAAATTTGCAAACTGATCTAAATCGAATACGCCCTAATTCAGTTGCATTAGTACAAGCTGACTTGCTGGATATTTCTCAACTACCTAAAATAGTTAATGAAACTATAAAACAATTTGGTAGATTGGATACGCTTATAAATAATGCATCTAGTTTCTCCCCCTCTCCGATGGGTGAAATAACAGAGAAATTATGGAACGATCTAATTGGCAGTAATCTCAAAGCACCACTTTTTTTATCTCAAGCAGCTGCACCGTATCTAAAAAAACAGCGTGGCTGTATCGTTAACATTATCGATATTCATGCCGAATTGCCACTAAAAAAATATTTAATTTATAATTCTGCAAAAAGTGGGTTGGCTACACTTACCAAATCTATGGCTTTAGAACTTTCGCCAGACATCAGGGTAAATGGTGTTTCCCCAGGATCTATTCTGTGGCCAGAAAATGGTGAATGGTCAGATGAGTTTACTCGAAAGCGTATCATTGGAAAAACGCTCCTTAAAAGAATAGGTGAACCAGAAGACATTGCTAAAACAGTACTTTTTCTGATTCTAGACGCCCCTTATATAACTGGCCAGATCATAACAGTAGATGGCGGACGCAGTATTAATTTATAGCAAACTAAGAATTGAATGTGGCATTTCTTAGAAAAGCTCTCCACTTTATACCATAGAAAATGCGCAGTTAAATCCTATATAAGATGACCTGACCCAGACCAGCTGCCAAATTTAGGATAAAATGAATACTTAAATATTATGCAACTCTCATTATGAAGAAATCTCATCTTCCCCGCCGCACTAAATCTCCACGTGCAGTACAAGAACTTACACGTCTAGCTGCAGGACTTGCGGCTTCGGGTAGCCGTATAGAAGATAGTTTCTGGGAATGTCAACTTGGAGAAAAAATAAACTCCCAGTTACGTATAGGGGGGGATCAAAATTTAGAAGCAGCCTTGGAATTGCTTTATGATAATGACCAAGCCGGTTACGGAGAATTTATCTACGCAATCGAGGCTGCAATAGAGTGTGGTACATTAACAAATGAAGACTGCACTTATGATGTGTTAATGTTTGCTGCACCGGTGTTAACATGGTCCCGCTTTTCTATTCCTTCTGGCCCAATAACTATAGCGGTTTTAAATAACCTCCGTGAACAATTTCAGGAACATATATTATTAAAAAACGTCCAGTTTTCTCTAGCAGATTACCTTTTCAGTCCTGATCAATTACCTCGTAGTTATCGCCTTACTTATGAGCTAGCCGGAAAGTTATGGGCTGCCGCTGCGGGTGGACAAGATTTACATATGAACCCACGCCAATTTGCTGAAACAGGACGTTTTCTATCGGATACCCGCTACCTTCTCGGTGCAATTGCTGTGCCACAAGGAAGGCCCATGTTTCAATGGCAAGAAACTAGTGGAACGAGCAAAGTAAACAATGGAGTCTCTGGTGTCAAATCTTTGAAGCAAGAGATACTTCTTACATGGAAAACTCAGTGTGGTGAAGCGCTACGAACTCTATTTCAGGGCTGTGCGCTAGAGCTATTGTTGCCAGATGGGTTTTTTTCTGCATGGCGTATGGCAGACCGTCTTGCCCGCCCCTATTCAATGCATGCCACTATTGACTTTTTACAGACAACCCTAAATATCCAAGCAAACGATCTCCGTGCAGTGGTTGCGCCATTCCACGATCAATTACTAGAAGAATATCGTGTAAGTTTTACGTTTAGAGATTCTAATGAGGTACTGTATGGCATTGTTTGGGCACTGGTTGGAGAAGAAGACGAAAATAGCGATACAGTTACACAAATAGAGTCTACGCTGCAACAATACAATATAACTCAAATAACTCTACTAGATAACCGCTTTCCCTTAGATTATTGCGAAGAATGTGGTGCTCCTATGTTCCCAAACCCAGAGGGCGAAATCGTACACGCTGAGTTCCCTGAAGAAGGAGAAAAAGTTCTAGTACATTTACACTGATACAAATCTGATCTTACTAAACTGTTTAAAGCGTATGCGTACAGAAACTCTAAAGATTTTTCTATGCATAGTTACATGAACAAATTGTTTAACTGATAATATCTATATCACTTTACATTTATGAAATTTCTTTTTGACCTATTCCCTGTTATTCTATTTTTTGTAGCATTCAAGCTTTATGGAATTTACGCAGCAACAGCTGTAGCTATTGCAGCTACTTTTATTCAAATTGCCTGGACTTGGTTTCGTCACCATAAAGTCGAAAACATGCAGTGGGTAAGCCTCACGATTATTGTCATTTTTGGTAGTGCAACACTGATATTACAAGACGAAGTTTTTATTAAATGGAAGCCAACTGTTCTATATTGGGTATTTACCAGCGCATTACTTGTTTCACATACTGTGTTTAAGAAAAATCTGATCCGTGCAATGCTTGAAAAAAATATCTCTCTACCAGAAGGAGTATGGAACAATCTTAATCTTAGCTGGGCAACATTCTTTGCATTAATGGGCATAATTAATCTCTATGTTGCTTTTAACTACTCTACTGATACTTGGGTAAATTTCAAACTATTTGGAGCAACTGGGTTAATGCTGATATTTGTTGTATTACAAGGTCTTATGCTAGGAAAATTTATAACAGAAAATGAGGACAGTAACACGTGATGCTTTACGTAATAAATGGTGAAGATAAGCCAAATAGCTTGGAAAAACGTATGGAATCTCGCCCCGCCCATTTAGAACGTATCAAGGAATTACAGGAAGACGGCCGCCTTATCTTGGCTGGGCCATACCCTACTATTGATAGTTCTGAGCCTGGGCCATCTGGATTTTCTGGTAGCCTGATCGTGGCAGAATTTGAGTCATTGAAAGCAGCGTGTACTTGGGCTAAGTCTGATCCATATACCATTTCTGGTGTATTTGCAAAGCTAACAGTTAAGCCATTTAAGAAAGTTTTTCCAATATAATGAGCACTATCGAGTTAATCAAACAAAAACTTGCTTCTCTTAACCCAGAAAAAATAGAAATTATAGATGAAAGCGTCAAACATAAGGATCACGAGGGAGCTAAAGACGGTGGTGGTCATTTTTTTCTCACGATCGTATCATATGTTTTTTCCAATAAATCGACCATAATCCGGCACAGGATGATATATTCCGCTCTTGGAGAAATGATGAATAAGGATATTCACGCACTAAGTATAAAGGCGTATACTCCCGAAGAAATTTATTTGATTCAACTTAATGAGAGGGAAACCCAATGCACTTAACGAAATTATTGCAATTAATTGTAGTCTGCATTTCTAGCCTAGTTGCTATAACCGCTATTTATGCAGCACCTGTAGCCAAAGTAAATGGGGTTCCCATTCCAAATTCACGGCTCGAATTAGTAATGAAGGGTCTTGCTGCTCAAGGTCAAAAAGATACTCCAGAGACGAGGAAAGCTGTACGTGAGGACCTTATAAAACAGGAAGTACTTGCCCAAGAGGCCACGAAACAAGGGCTTGATAAAACTCCTGATGTTGCGACGCAAATTCAAATTACTCGTCAGTCTGTTTTGATAAGAGCTCTTCAATCTAAATTTATAGAAGGTAATAAGCCAACCGAAGCAGAATTACGTAAAGAATATGAGGCCGTGAGCGCTGCTTCTATGGGCGACAAAGAATATAACCCACGTCACATTCTAGTCAGTACAGAGAATGAAGCAAAAGATATTATTGCACGAATCAAGAAGGGTGCTAAATTTGAACAAATGGCTAAGGATAAATCTACTGACGATGGATCAAAAAACAAGGGCGGAGAACTTGGCTGGTCCTCACCCAGAAGTTATGCACAACCCTTTGCCGAGGCCCTAGTAAAGTTAAAGAAAGGTGAAATGACAAAACAACCGGTAAAAACTTCCTTCGGTTGGCATATAATTAGAAATGATGGGATACGGCCCCTCAAAATACCTCCCTTTGAGGAAGTTAAGCAAAAAGTATTACAGCGTGTATTACAGCGTAAATTTGCAGGATATCTTGAAGAATTACGTGGTAAAGCTAAGATTGAGTAATCACAATATTTAATGACTTTGAGGATATAAAAAGCAGTTATTTGCTGCTTTCTTCTAGATTATATTGCTCAAGTCTCTATCCGGGGTATCCGTGAAGCCAATGAACATAGTATCTCATAGCTGATCGTACCGGCTGATTGTGCCACTTCGTCTACAGGGATTTCTCCTCCCCAAATCGTTACTGGACTGCCCACGCCAGCACTCTCAATCCCACTCAAATCTACATGTATCATATCCATTGATACCCGTCCTAAAATACGCGTACGCTCATTATTTACTAGTATTGGTGTGCCGATAGGTGCATGTCGTGGGTATCCATCCGCATAACCACCAGCGATGATTCCCACACGCATAGGGCGATCTGCACGAAAAATATGTCCATATCCAACCTTGTCCCCTGTACGAAGATTCTGAACAGAGATAATTCTGCTTGATAATGTCATAGCTGAACGTAAACCAAGTTCGCTAGCAGTTGTATCAGGAAATGGTGATGCACCATATAGCATAATGCCAGGACGTACCCAATCAGCATGGGTTTCAGGGTAGCGCAAAATTGCTGCAGAGTTGGCTAATGTACGTGATAAATTACATCCTGCTGTAACTGAGTTAAAACATTCTAGCTGCCTTGTTACATCTTCTCCCCCAGGTTCATCAGCACAAGCAAAATGTGTCATCAACGTAACTTGCCTAACAGCAAGGTTGGACTTAAGTGACTCTAATGCAGATGAAAATTGCTCGGGAGCAAACCCCAAACGGTTCATACCCGTATTGATTTTCAAGAATACATCTAATCCTCTAGGTCGTTTATAAGTAGAAAGCATCTCTAATTGCTCACTATGATGAATAACAGTAGAAAGCTGATAGCGTTCGAATAATGCCAGTTCAGATACCGAAAAAAACCCCTCAATTAATAAGATAGTTTGACGAAAACCAGCCTCTCGTAGACGAATTGCGGCATCTAATTCCAGCATTGCAAAGCCATCTGTACTTTTAAACGCTTTAGCGGCACGCATTAATCCATGGCCATAAGCGTCAGCTTTGACTACCGCCATCACTCGTGAGCGCGGTGCATGGCGACGAACTACGGAAAGATTGTGCTCAAGCGCAGATAGATCGATCAGAGCATGTATAGGACGTGACATATGTACAATAAATATAAAAAATCACCACTTATCCTTCCAACATACAAGTAAAATTCATACTGTAGCATTCTTCAGCACCTTACAACAATTCGGAGGAGCATAATTTGAAACGTGGTTTCTATACCATTATGGCGGCACAATTCTTTTCGTCATTAGCAGACAATGCACTATTGGTTGTTTCAATTGCACTATTGATAGATCTTCATGCCCCAGCATATCTCACCCCAATGCTCAAATTTGTATTTGTATTGTTCTATGTAATCCTTGCCCCTTTTGTAGGTGCTTTTGCTGATTCCATGCCCAAGGGAAGAGTGATGTTTGTTAGTAATGCCATTAAGATTGTAGGTTGTAGTTTACTTTTTCTGGCTTCACATCAATATTTTGCCCTTACTGCATACGCTGTCGTTGGTCTGGGTGCGGCGGCATACTCTCCGGCAAAATATGGCATACTAACCGAGTTACTGCCCCCGGAAAAACTAGTAATTGCAAATGGTTGGATTGAGGGACTGACTGTAGCCTCTATTATTCTTGGAACGGTTTTGGGTGGTGTGTTAATTACCCCAGCAGTTTCAGCTATGTTTCTAGACTTCGACTTTCCTTTCATTGATACTGGTGTTAATACGACTCCCGAAGCATCTATTCTTTTCATTGCTGTGTTCTATAGTATTGCTGCTACCTTTAATCTATATATTCCAAATACTGGGGTTGACCACCGCATTCCCAGTAAAAATCCAATTTTCTTGATACATGAATTTAAGCATTGTGTTATGTTGCTATGGACTGACAAACTAGGTCAGATTTCGCTGGCTGTAACAACTTTGTTCTGGGGAGCAGGCGCAACACTGCAATTTATAGTGTTGAAGTGGGCCGAAGTAGCCCTTAGCTATCCCCTAAACAAAGCAGCACAATTACAAGGTGTGGTCGCAGTAGGTATCGCAATAGGTGCTGTGATGGCTGCACGATTAGTTTCCTTAAGACAATCCGTAAGAGTAATCCCGCTTGGTATAGCTATGGGTATTGTAGTAATGGCTATGATATTAGTACAAGGCCTGTGGATTGCAATTATTTTGCTAATGCTGATTGGTGGATTGGCTGGGTTCTTCGTAGTGCCAATGAACGCTCTGCTACAACATCGTGGACACATTCTTATGGGTGCAGGTCACTCTATCGCTGTACAAAACTTTAATGAAAACTTGAGCATACTTGCCATGCTAGCAGTGTATGCATTGTTGGTAAGTTTTGAAGTGCATATTTACTCCGTCATTATAATTTTTGGTTTATTTGTAGCGGTAACTATGACACTGATACGCCGGTGGCACTTACTCAACCAAAGCAAGGAGGATTCACTACATTTAATAGGGGCACATAAAAAGCTTTGATAAAACTTCTATAAAGTGATTAGTCATCTAGATGTATTTCTATGACATGGTCTGCATGGCGTCTCTTGCAAAACATAAATCTTCCCATACCTTTGCTTTATCAGACTGTATACGTAACAAGTAAGCTGGATGATATGTAACAATCAAAGGAATTCCCAGATACTCATGTAATGTACCGCGTAAACTAGCTATTGTAGAACTAGTATTCAATAGATTTTGTGCTGCAATTCTTCCAAGAGCAATAATAAGCTTAGGCTTAATCAATTCTATTTGCCTTGTAAGATAAGGCTCACACTGTTGTGCTTCACTAGGTTCTGGGTTTCTGTTGCCTGGAGGACGACATTTGACAATGTTAGTAATATAAATATTTTTCCCACGCTTCAGATTAATTGCCTCAAGCATGTTATCCAGTAATTTTCCGGCCGGCCCAACGAAGGGTTCCCCCCTAGCATCCTCTTCACCACCTGGAGCCTCACCTACACATAGCCAATCGGCGTTCTCATCCCCTACCCCAAATACTGTTTTGGTGCGGGCTTTACTCAATGAACAAGCAGTACATCGAGTAACACTTGTCTTAAGATGAGCCCAGTCCGAATGCAAAATTTGTAGACGCCTATCTTTAATCACATCAATAGGCGGGCTGAGCACCTCTGAAAAGTGGCTACGCTGAGTTTTTTTTCTAGTGCACCACAACGGAATCAATTCTAATTCCTTGAGAATATCTTTTCGTCTAGTACTCATAGTTTCAATTCCATAACAATTGCATCCTCGCGCCCCCCCATCGCAGGATAATAGCCTGTACGGGTTCCAATCGGTTGAAAGCCTATCCGCTCATACAGCCTAGCAGCACCAAAATTTGATTCACGTACCTCTAAAAAAATAGATAGTGAATGATGTGTTTTGGCAAGACTAATAAAGTACTGTAACAGCTTCTCTCCCCACCCTTCTCCCTGGGAACCTGCTGCAATGCTAAGCGTAAGTATGTGGGCTTCTTCTGCATAAATTGTCATAACACCGTAACCAAAAATATTCCCTTCTGATTCAAATACATAACAGTGATACCCAGAATTTATTGAATCTCTAAAATTTCCCCATGTCCAGGGAAAAAGAAAAACCTCTTGTTCAATAGTAATAACCCTATCTAAATCAGTCACAAGCATTTGCCTGATTTCTGGCATTTCCTTAAATTGTGCGCTCATCTTTCACTTTCCTTTAAAGCCACCTTGTCACGAACATAAATAGGAACTGCATCAACAGGGTCAACTCCTAACCCTTGAGCAAAACCTTTTTTAGCTAATTCCACTATCTCGCGTGCATGGGGAACTAGATTTCCTTCAATATGAGTGATGCAACTACCGTAATGTTTATGCAAGTCTTCAAAATATGTATCAAAGCCACTCCCACAACCAGTCCAATTTCTTCCCTGTAGTAACGGCGCAAGACGAGGAAAACAAAGGGTTGGCATACTCACCGTTTTCCAATTATCTGTAGTTTTAATATAAGCAGCATGATAAATCTCGCCCATACGAGCATCAATTGCTGTAATTACATTCTCATTATTAATTTGTGCTGCCAACGCTTTTAATGTTGAAATGCCAATTACTGGTAGGTTTAATCCAAAAGCTAGTCCTTGTGCCACCCCACAGGCAACACGTAATCCTGTAAATGATCCTGGTCCAGCACCAAAAGCAATGCCATCAAATTTCTCCAGCGACAACTCTGCCTGCGCTAACAATTCGTGCAACATTGGTAAAAGAAGCTCAGAATGCCTTTTTCCAGCAAAAGCCTTTTGGCTCAACACCTCATCACCTACACTAATAGCTATCGAACAGTATTCGGATGAAGTATCAAAAGCAAGAATTTTTAAGTTATCAGATTTAAGGGATTTCAAAATTTTAATAAATTCAATGATTTGCTTTGATCAGTTGATATTTGTGAACAATTTACTGTCTACTTAATTGTAGCAGTGATATGCTAATAAAGAGGGAGTAATCACTACCCATATCACTGCACAAAATTTCATAGAGGACATACATAGAGGACATACAATGAGTAATACATGGATTCTTGTCGCAAACGCAAGTGCTGCATATCTCTACGCAAACTACGGACCAAAGAAGGGGCTTCAGAAACTCAAGGAATTTAAGCATAATGCTAGTAGAGGAAAAGCAATTGATTTAGTTTCAGACCGACCCGGACACAACAAAGGGCATGGTAATGGCCACGGTTCATTTACGCCAGCCACTGACCCAAAACAAAACGAAGCTCAACACTTTGCCTTAAAGCTTGCAAAAGAGCTTGATCACGGGCGTACTGCTAATTGCTATCAACGTCTAATTCTCATTGCTTCTGCGCCGTTTATGGGACTCATTAACGGAAACTTGGATCACCATGTACGAGTTCTTGTTAGTGACAGCTTTGAAAAAGATTACACCAAGGCCAGTAAAGAACAACTGACAAGACATTTAGAAAAATGTATTTATCTTTGAGATGCCAAGGGCCAGCGACCGATAGAAGTATAAACTGATCTGTCGCTACCCTGCTCCGATTTCACCAGTAACCACTCACGTACAGGCCAGATAATTGGCTCTTCTAAATGTATCATTGAGTTAGGTAAAACATGGTGTTGAACCTTTCTTACTAATGTTATGTGTGGTGTAAAAGTTCTGTGATCAAAAGAAAACCCATTGGCAGATAAGATTTTCTTCAAAGAGATTACTAAATCAAAAAGTTCCAGTGGAACCTCATCTGTTCCAGCGTAGACTATACGATTACTCTGCCAGTAATGACTCCCGTCAACTATAAGATTAAATGCACGCCCCTTTACCGTATTTGCTACTAAAAGTAGTTGATCCAACCGACTAGCTTCAATTTCTCCTAGAAAAATCAGTGTAAGATGAATATTATCAGCTACAATTTTCCTTCCTCCACAGACTAATTCTAGTTTCTCTGACAGATTATCTAATTGGTGCCGCACTTCATTGTTTGGCCATATTGCAAAGAAAACACTGACCGACTTTCTTACTTTATATGTTTGTTTCAGCTTACTGCTCTCTCAGTTCCAATAATTAGGCATACTGCTTCCGCTTCAATAGCTTCACCCTGACCTATTGGCCCTAGATGCTCAGCAGTCTTAGCTTTAACATTGACATCATTAGATTCAACACCAAGATCATTTGCAATGTTTGTTATCATCTCTGGAATATGCGGCGACATTTTGGGCATCTGAGCAATAATTGTTGCATCAATATTGATCGGCTTGTAGTTATTCTCCCTAAGTAGATGGCAAACTTCTCTTAATAATACTCGACTGTCAATATTCTTGTAGCTTGGATTAGTGTCTGAAAAATGCCTCCCAATATCTCCCAATGCAGCTGCTCCTAATAATGCATCACAAACTGCATGTAATAACACATCGGCGTCGGAATGTCCGAGTAAACCTTTCTCATAAGGAATCGTTACTCCACCAATAATAAGCTTACGTCCTTCGACTAACTGATGTATATCAGAACCTTGTCCAATTCTAACTACACTCACCATCACCTCCCAGTTGCGTTCGTAGTATCAGTTCCGCCAAGACTATATCCTGTGGAAAAGTAATTTTTAAATTACGTGTGTCGCTAAGTACCAGTTTAGGATGTAAACCCAATCCCTCAACTGCACTAGCATCGTCAGTCATAGTCATGCTGTTAGGCCTACTTAAGGCATCCACTAAAAGTTTGTATCGAAACATTTGAGGTGTTTGTGCTTGCCACAAATCCTTCCTAGATTCAGTACGCTCAACTCGACTACCAACATTACTTCTTTTTAGCGTATCGGCCAAGGGAACAGCTAGCAACCCACCAACTGAATCATTAGCCAGCTCATCCACTAATTTTTCAAGTAGTGTTTCACTCAAACAAGGTCGTGCAGCATCGTGTACTAGCACCCAATCATCATCACCAATTAACAGTTTTTCCGGAGCTGCTTTGAGACCATTAAGTATACTTATAGAGCGAGTTGTACCACCACAATTTAACATAATTAGCTTATCAGAAAATTCAGACCAGTCATGCTTTAACCACTCATTATCTTGAGGTGCCAGAACAACAAAAACACTAGTAATCTTTGGAAAATGACATAGTGCCTTCAACGCATGATAAATCATTGGCCTGCCAGCTATTGGCAAATATTGTTTTGGCAAACTGTTCTCCATACGTGAACCAGATCCTGCAGCCGGAATTAATGCAAAATAATTTGACATCATGTAATTGTAACGAAAAAATAGACTTTCTTCCTTACATGTCGTTGGGGCAATTTTTTTATATCTGAGAATACAAAGTAATAGGAGAAAATTCTTCTTATACAGCTTACGGTATAATTACTTAATTGTGGCATTTCAGGACATAGCATATATGGAAGCAGAACAAATCAACATTATTGCTAATCAACTCACCAACCTCAATAATCGAGCAGCAGAGTTACGGAGGTGTCTTTGACTTTGATGCTAAGCAAACACGTCTAAATGAACTCTCCCAACTAGCTGAAGACCCTGCAATTTGGGGTGATAGTAAACGTGCTCAGGAATGGGGGCGTGAAAAGAAAACGCTAGAAGATGTAATTCATACTTTAGAAACAATTGGACAGCAATTACAAGATACTAGTGATTTGTTCCAAATGGCAAGGGAAGAAAAAGATATAAAAATGTTAAAAAGCATTAGCGATGATGTAAGTAAACTGGAAGTAACAGTGGCAGATATGGAATTTTGCCGTATGTTTACCAATCCCATGGATCCCAATAACTGCTTTTTAGAAATTCAGTCTGGTTCAGGCGGCACTGAAGCGCAAGATTGGGCATCAATGCTAGAACGTATGTATCTACGTTATTGTGAACGTCATGGTTATAGGGTAGAAGTATTAGAAGAATCTTCGGGTGAAGTCGCGGGTATCAAGAGCGCCGCTCTCAAAATATCGGGCGATTACGCCTATGGCTATCTGCGTACCGAAAGCGGCATTCATCGTTTAGTAAGAAAATCCCCGTTTGACTCTGGAAATCGCCGCCATACTTCGTTTGCTAGCGTATTTGTCTACCCAGAAGCAGACGATACTATTGAAATAGAAATCAATCCTGCAGACTTACGTATTGATACATACCGAGCTTCTGGCGCAGGTGGCCAACACATCAACAAAACTGATTCAGCCATTCGTATTACTCATAATCCATCCGGTATTGTTGTGAGATGCCAGAATGACCGATCACAACACCGGAATCGTGCAGAAGCAATGGCAATGTTAAAGTCACGCCTATATGAAGAGGAATTACGTAAACGTAATGATGAGAAGCAGGCCATAGAAGACTCCAAAACTGACATCGGTTGGGGACATCAAATACGTTCATATGTGCTGGACCAGTCTCGTATCAAAGATCTGCGCACAGGAATAGAAATTGGCAATACTCAATCAGTGCTTGATGGCGGATTGGATGATTTTATTCGGGAAAACTTAAAACAGGGAGCATAACCCACAACCATAATTAACAACTTTCTAGCCATAATCGATACATTCAATAATGTTTAGCTTTATTATTCCGAATTACTTACGCCTTCTTTTACCAAATCCATTTTTAGGAATATATCCAAATAATCTTCGTAACCTTGCTCTTTCATCATCTCAACAGGGATAAATCGTAAAGATGCCGAATTAATGCAATAGCGCCTCCATGTCGGCGCTGGCCCATCACTAAACACATGACCCAAATGGGAATCTGCTTGTAGCGAACGCACCTCTGTTCTTATCATGCCATATTTGTAATCTTGTTTTTCCACAACTCCGTTATACCTAAGTGGGCGTGTGAAACTTGGCCAACCAGTACCAGAATCAAACTTGTCCATTGAGCCAAAAAGGGGCTCGCCAGACACCACATCTACATAAAGCCCTGGCTTATAATTATTCCAATATGCATTCTTAAATGGCTGTTCCGTACCACCTTTCTGTGTGACCGTAAACTGCTCAGTAGATAATTTTTTTTTCAACTTACATAGGTATGTTTTCTGTAATTTCTTCATAATATCGATTGAATAAAGTACTATTTCTCTCCAGTATGCTATTCACACTGTATACCACCAGTTTAATTCTTACTACTAATAAAATAGTAGTAAAAACTTAGGGCTAAGGAATTATTTTAAGTATGTAAGATTCCATATATTTTAAAAAATATGAACAGCTATACAATAAAATAAATATAAACTGGAATGCAAGCAATCCCTAGGGCATGTACTTGGTTCTGCAAGATGATGGCGCAGAGTGTGGCACAACGCTATAATTGGCGCCACATACAGTAAGAGATTTATAGTTTATTAAGGATAAGGAATGAGCAATCAGGAAGAAAAACCGCCTCAAGATACTAATCTAATTATTGAAGAACGACGTACGAAATTATCTGCATTGCGTCTGGCAGGCAATGCCTTTCCAAATGATTTCCGCCGTAATAATTTAGCATCAGATCTTCATGAAAAATATGACAAGCTATCGAATGATGCTCTAGAGGCTAATCCAATATCTGTAGAGGTAGCTGGCCGCATGATGTTAAAACGTGTGATGGGAAAGGCAAGCTTCGCCACTATTCAAGATATGAGTGGACAAATTCAACTATACATCACCAACAATATTGCTGGTGAAGCTGCCCACGCTGAATTTAAGCATTATGATTTAGGCGATATCTTAGGCGCGCGAGGATCGCTGTTCATAACTAAAACCGGTGAGCTCTCAGTGCGTGTAACATGTTTGCGCCTTTTAACTAAATCATTACGCCCTCTTCCTGAGAAATTTCACGGTCTCACAGATCAGGAACAAAAATATCGACAGCGATATCTTGACCTAATCTCTAACGAGGATACTAGAAAGGTATTTATTACACGCTCTAATATTATTCAATCTATTCGTGATTTCTTTGTCGCACGTGGTTATATGGAAGTAGAAACACCGATGATGCACCCTATTCCAGGTGGTGCAGCAGCACGTCCCTTTGTGACTCATCACAATGCACTAGACATGGACCTTTATTTACGAATTGCGCCAGAACTATACTTAAAACGTTTAGTAGTGAGTGGAATGGAAAAAATTTTTGAAATAAACCGTAGTTTTAGAAATGAGGGAATATCCATCCGTCACAATCCTGAGTTTACAATGCTAGAATTTTATGAGGCCTACCAAGATCACGTATATTTGATGGATCTAACAGAAACATTGCTCCGTGATATTGCTATAAAAGTTTTAGGTACGACTATAGTCTGTTATCAGGGACATAAAGTTGATCTTGCGAATCCATTTTTACGATTATCCATCACGCAAGCGATTCAAAAATTTCACCCAGAATACACTGACGCTCAGCTCAACAATCGCACATTTTTAATTAATAAATTAAAGTCATTAGATATTATTTATAAACCGGAAGATGGAATAGGTGGATTACAACTCTCACTATTTGATGAAACAACAGAACGCTTATTAATTGACCCGATTTTTATTATTGATTACCCAGCAGAAGTCTCCCCTCTAGCCCGCCGTAATGATAAAAATCCAGAGATAACTGACCGTTTTGAACTTTATATTGCTGGGCGTGAAATTGCCAATGGCTTTTCTGAATTGAATGATCCAGAAGATCAGAACGCGCGCTTTTCTGCACAAGCACTTGCTAAAGAATCAGGTGATGTAGAAGCTATGCATTATGACGGCGACTATATTCGCGCATTAGAATATGGCCTACCCCCCACAGCGGGAGAAGGCATCGGTATAGATCGTTTAGTTATGTTACTTACCGATAGCCCAAGTATACGCGATGTAATACTATTTCCTCATTTGCGACGAGAAGATTAACTTATTACAACACTATAGCGGTTCCACATTTTACTAAACAAAGATTTTCAAATATTTCTTCAGTGCCATTTTAGATATTGACATATACCCCATGGGGGTATATGATGTTTCCGTCAATAACTAGGAATCTTTTTGAATTCTCCTAATCTCAAAAAAATCGAAATACCTATCGAGGGCATGACCTGCACGGCCTGTGCAGCACGTATAGAAAAGAATTTAAATAAACTGCCAGGCGTTCATGCGGTAGTCAATCTCGCAAATGAGAAAGCACGAATTAATTTCGATGATACCCAGACCATACCTGAGAAGCTAATTCACTCTATTGAAAAAGCAGGATTCCAAGTGGTCCCTCAATCGGTACAACTACGAATCAATGGGATGACCTGTACAACATGTAGTGGCCGTATTAAAAGAGCGTTGAACAATCTTCCTGGGGTCACCGCTACCGTCAATTTAGCCACAGAAAGGGCTTATGCAAGCTTCAACCCTGGTTCAACAACAGCGAGCGAACTGATAGCTGCTATTGTCAAAGAAGGCTATAGTGCCACTGAAATCACTGAAGCTAACCGTGCCGAGGAAAAAGCACGGCGACTAGCCACCTACCGGGCAGAACTTCGTATGTTTTGGATTTCTGCTATCCTCACCCTACCTTTGATGCTACATATGGGAGCTATTTTTTCAGGCACTACTGCTGAGTTACTACCGCGCTGGTTGCAGTGGCTGCTTGCTACTCCTATACAATTCTGGATTGGTATGCGTTTTTATACAGGTGCATGGCATGCGCTTCGCGGAGGTAGCGCAAACATGGATGTTTTAGTTGCGCTTGGAACTAGCATGGCCTATTTTTTTAGTGCAGTTGTCACGTTATTTGCTCTTAATCAACATGTTTATTTTGAGTCAAGTGCGGCTATCATCACTTTAGTTTTACTAGGTAAACTAATGGAGGCACGCGCTAAAAATAAAACCTCAGCAGCTATTGAAGAACTTATAAGGCTACAACCTAAGACTGCGCGGGTAGAGCGTGATGGCAAGATCATTGATGTAGATGCAAACATCCTTAAAATAAATGATGTTTTTATCGTACGTCCAGGTGAGAATCTGCCAGTAGATGGTGTGGTCATTGAGGGCTCATCTAATATAAACGAATCAATGTTAACTGGTGAAAGTCTACCAGTATCAAAAAAAGTTGGAGCAAAAGTCTATGCTGCAACTATGAACCAACAAGGATTACTTAAATGCCGTGCTACCAGCGTTGGCGCCCATACACAACTTGCAGCCATAATCCATTTAGTGGAAGAAGCACAGGGGTCTAAAGCACCGATCCAGAGAATGGCCGATATAATTTCAGGTATCTTTGTTCCAGTAGTTGTAGCTGTTAGTACTCTGACTTTTTTGCTGACTTGGTGGCTTGGCAATGACTTCGTTCTAGCACTTATTAACGCCGTAACTGTATTGGTAATTGCTTGTCCCTGCGCGCTGGGACTTGCTACACCAACAGCGATCATGGTTGGAACAGGGCGTGGTGCACAAGTCGGGGTACTAGTTAAAAATGCCGCTGCTCTTGAACAGGCGGAAAAAATCCAGATACTTATAGTAGACAAGACTGGAACCCTTACAGAAGGTAAGCCTGTCGTGACCAATATTGTTCCTCTAGGATCCATTACTGAGCATGATTTAATGCAGATTTCTGCTAGCTTAGAACAAGGTTCAGAGCACCCTCTTGCCAAAGCAGTAATAGAATTTGCAACAAACATGAATATTAAACCACAAGCGATTAATGATTTTACTGCTGTCACTGGCAATGGAATTACCGCCCGTATTGATGATGCTGAATATATGCTGGGTGCCGCAAAATTTTTAATTGACCGTGGAACAAAAATTGATAACGATCGTATATCTACTCTTCAAACTGAAGGTAAAACCGTCATTGGTGTTGCTAAAAAGTTTGGCCACACATTTGAGGTCCTTGGATATATTGCAATCGCTGACCAGCTACGCGCTACCTCTAAACAAGCGATAAAGCGACTGCAATCCATGGGGATAGAAGTAATAATGCTCACAGGTGATAACTCTGCTACGGCTGCTTCTATTGCTAAGCAGGTAGGAATCACCGGTTACCGCGCCGAAGTACTGCCACAAGATAAAGCTGCTGAAGTAGGAAAAATAAAAGAAAGTGGTAAGTTTGTTGCTATGGTGGGAGATGGGATAAATGATGCTCCAGCACTTGCAGAAGCCAATGTGAGTTTTGCCATAGGGGCTGGTTCTGATGTAGCGATTGAAGCAGCCGACATCACTCTAGTGCGAAATGATTTAATGAGCGTTGCGGATGCAATTTCTCTTTCACACAGAACGCTCAGTAAAGTTCGCCAGAATCTATTTTTTGCTTTTATTTACAATGTTCTAGGAATACCGCTTGCAGCAGTGGGATTACTAAATCCAGTAATCGCTGCTACAGCAATGGCAATGAGTTCAGTGTCAGTAGTAGGAAACTCCTTACTATTGAAACGATGGCAAGCAAGTTCCTAAAATAAGAATCTCTTAGAATTGGAGTGTATAAAATGCAAACAATCATAATGAATATTAACGGTATGACCTGCCAGGGTTGCGTCAGTAGCGTAAAGAATGTGCTTGAGAAAATTTCTGGAGTAAATGATGCAGATGTTTCACTTGAGAACGAACAGGTTACGATCCAGTACGATGCAGAAAAAACTAATGTAAATCAATTTAAAGAGGAAATCATGGAGGCAGGCTTTGAAATCAATATCTCAAAAGAAACCACACAACAGACCTAAGACTATTGTACAGCCGAACAAAGATGTACTAATAAAACGGCTCAACCGTATTGAAGGACAAGTACGCGGCGTCACTAAAATGATAACGGAAGACCGCTATTGCGTTGACGTCTTAAACCAAGTATCTGCGCTACAATCAGCACTTGACGCCGTTGCAATGCGACTACTAGAAAATCATACTCATGGCTGTATGCAAGACGCAATCAAATCTGGAAAAGGTAATACAGCAATTAATGAGCTAATGGTAGTTTTAAAGAAATTTGCTCATTAAAAGAATATAGATAATCTTGCTGGATAAACGTTTATTGTATGAGCCCAATTATAATAATCTGCATTCTTTAAATATATTTGCAAGTTCTACACTAAAGACTTTCTTCTAGTTGGTGAATTCATATATTTATCACAATAGCCGTTATTCTCAAACCAAGTAATTGCATCTTTTATTGCACTTTTTGCAGGCCGAAATTGATAACCCAGTTCACGCATAGCTTTATCACTAGAAAAAAACATTTTTTTCTCTGCCATATGAATACTGTCTACTGACGCACGGGGTTCAACATTTGTAATAGCAGCTACTTGCTCCATTATCCAAGCTATGGGAAGCATCAACTTCGTTGGAATATTTATACGTTTTAACTTTTTTCCGCCAATCTTATCTATAGTTTGCAGAACTTGCAATAAACTCATATTCTCGCCTCCCAGGATATAACGCTCTCCTGGTCTTCCATACATATATGCCAGAAGATGGCCCTGTGCTATATCATCAACATGTGCAATATTTAGGCCCGTATTCATGTACGCAGGCATCCGGCCCCTAAGTGTATCAACAACGATCCGCCCTGTAGGTGTTGGTCTTAAATCACGCGGCCCTATCGGAGTGGAAGGATTAACGATAACTAAATTCAAATTATATTTTTTAGTAAAATTCTGGACTACTTGTTCTGCAAGAAATTTTGAACGTTTGTAATGGCCAGTCATTTGGTCAATACTAGAAGGAGTGTCCTCATTTGCAGAGCTGCCATCATAATTTAAGCCGATAGTAGCCACACTACTGGTATATATTATTCGTTTTATACCAACTTCGGTTGCAGCAAGTATTAAAGCCTCAGTTCCCTTGACATTAATGTCATACATAGTTTCTGGATCTGGCACCCAGAGACGATAATCTGCAGCAACGTGAAACAAATTTTCACAATTCATGATTGCACGTTTCAGAGATGCATGATCGCGTAAGTCACCTACTGAAGTCTCAACGTGTAAACCATCAAGGTTACTATGGTCACATCCTGGTCTGATTAAACACCGAACCTCGTGGCCTGCAGTTAATAAACAACGTACAACCGCTGACCCGACAAAACCATTTGCGCCAGTAACTAATGTTCTCATAAAGTTAAATCTTTAATATTAATAAGCCAGAAAAAATTACTTACCAAGAATGGAGACCCTACTTCTTTATAACCAAACTAATTTCTGACAGCATACATCAATCAGTCACAATTTAATCACAATTTTAACTGCCTCTCTAAAGAACTCTTGTCAAAAAAATATTAGATACTAAGGTTAATATTCTGAAGAGAAATCCTAATAGTGAAAATAAGAAATAAACTAAAAGCCGCTCTCTCGAACTGCAATAGAACTTACTCGTTCAAGAAAAGTTGGCAACCATGCTTTAGCTTTACCGGTTATTACAACATTACCGGTTTTCATTTGGTGACTATCGGGAGGAGGATTATCTAACTTAATACGTACACGATATATAGCATCTCTAGGTATACTTTTTTTATTATTTTCCAAAGTAATGATATCTCCACCTGACTTCGCGTCTAAACTGTAGTGTGGAAGTATAGTCGTCCGAGTAGCATCAACCTCTATGACTTTTCCTTGAAGCACACCAAGTCTTAAAGGCCTGTATACCTGTGCACTATCACCTGGACTGACTCGATGAACATCTTCCTCATTAACATATGCATCAACCACCCACTGCGAATAATCTACTAAAGTAGCTAAGGGTTGGCTAGGCCGAATCCAGACACCTGGTGCAAGATCCTTGTCTAAATCTACAATTGTTCCAGAGAATGGGGCTGATATTTTTAATCGTGCTTGCTCATCCTGGAAAAGTTTTTCTTCTGCTGAATATTTTTCTTGCTGTGCCCTTACCTGCTCTCTGCGTGCTTCCCCGTCTGGTAATCCCATCAAACCAACTAATTCATTTGAACGCGCTTCAGCAAGTACTCTTGATCTTTCTGCAGATAACCTCAAATCTGGAGATTCAAGAATAAACAAAGGTTGCCCATTAGTTACATTTTCTTCTTTTGGTAATCTAACTATTCTCCCAGGTAAAGGCGAGTACAACACATGTAAGCGTTCAGGATGTACCCAACCTGGCCCTTTAACCCCTGTTTGCCATGGCACTAAAATAGCCAGCAAGAAAAACCCAAGTAGCAAGGAGAACATCCACTTACGACTAGTTTTAATTTCCAATTTTCTTTCCTTCCATATACTCATCTCGGACCATATAGGTCGCCAAATAAACCAAACAAGCTCGAGTATCATTAGAATAATACCTAAAACCTTAAAGAAAAAGTAATACACTAATACTGCAAGACCGAGGAACACTACTAGTCGATACAACCATGTCATGAATGCAAATAGAACTAAGAAATTCCCACTATTTCCCTTAACTTCTTCTGGCCAATTTTCATCAAAACCAAACAAAGTACGCCTAATCCAAACACGAGCAAATGCACCTGACCTCTGGTGTAAGTTTGGAAAATCAATTGCATCCATTAGGATAAAGTAGCCATCAAATCGCAAGAATGGGCTTACATTTACCAGTAATGTAAGTATCCAGCTTGTTGTGGCTAAAAAGAATAATGCGCTTTTGACTGCCCCATCTGGCGACAGACTCCATGCAAATGTAGCTAAACCTGCTAAAGCAAGCTCTGTAATAATCCCGGCACTCGCAATTGCCAAACGTTGTCGAGGATTACTCAACTTCCAGCTTTCACTAGTATCTGTATACAACATAGGGAACATCACTAGTAGCGCTATGCCCATGTGCGCTACTCTCACCCCATAATGTGTTGCAGTTATAGCATGCCCCATTTCATGCAAAGCCTTCGCAAAAACTAGTGCCGACACATATCCAAACAAACCTGCCCAAGTAAGCTGATCAACGAACGTACTTGAAAACGTCTCCCATTGGCGTATAGCTAAAAAAATTCCGATCAGAGTTATAGCAGAAACACAAATAGCAGTTGTACGCGTGAATATCCAGCTAAGCCATGGCATTAAGGATGCTAACCAAGTTTGTGGGCGAAAAAGGGGGATACGAAAAAAAAGATAGTGATGTAGTATCCAAGTGATGATTCCTCTATCTTGATCTTTTGCACGCTGCCTAAGCTGATCAACAGCTTCCTTACTATTTGCTTGGAGTAGACTATTTTCCTCCAAGAAATTCTTTAACTCATTTACATCTGCAATCTCAACTTCCAATGTAGTTTCGTTATTTACCGAATTCACAATCTTTTCAGGTGAGCCACAAGCCCAGCGTAATAACATCTCAAAATCAAGCCACCCAATACGAAAAAAACTATTGTTAATCGGATCTTGCACCATCCAGGCCAAGGAGCCATCACTATTTGCTGTTGTAGGAAGCAATTTAAGCTCCTCGCGCAATGGAGGAAGAGAAGTTTGACTATTCGAATCTGGATGATTTAACAAACTCACAGGCCTGTCCATTCACGTACTGCAGTTACTGGTCTTCGAAAAATATAATACCCCAGTGTCGCCCATTTACCTGAGATACGAACTGTACCGCGTAAACCAATACGCGGCTTCTCGACATCCTCCTCAAATTTTCCTTTTATTCGATATGCAGATACGCCTTCTGGACTCATGACGGGCTGAAAACTAGTTTGAAGTAATGATGCAGGTAATGGATTGAGTGGATCAATATGTAAAAATAAACGCATTGGCGCGCCAATATCTAAGTTTAATGCTTCATGTACAGGCAACCATACCAGCAAGCCAGCATCATTTGGGTTTGCCAATTGCATCACGCGCTCACCTGTTTGTACGGGTCTTCCTATCCAATCATTTGGATCACCGTAAATTACAAGACCTTCACGTTCGGCTCTAACTTCTACTCGCGCCATTAATGCTTTTAATGATGCTAACTCAGCCTCTTTCTCACGAACACGACCAATAGCAGAAGCAATTTCACCCTTACTTTTTAGATCATTAAAAGCTCTCTGTTGTGCATTTAATGCATTAGCGCGTGCAACTGACAATGCTTTTTCTGCCACTTCCATCTTGCTAGTAACAGTAGTGTTGTCCAAAGAAAACAATAAATCGCCTACTTTTACCACTGAATTTGGTTGTACGTGGACTTTACTAATTACACCGTCTTGTGGAGCTGCAACAGCAAATGCATTTAAAGCTATAATCTCACCTGGGGCTAATACAGATAAACGAATGGGAATAGATAAACCTACAAAAATTGCAATTAATGCCCAGTAGCTGACCGCTTTACTAAGCCACCCACGCAGTCTTTTAATAAAAGGAACCTTTGCTTCACTTAAGAAGCCAAGACAGGAACCATAGATTTCATGTATACGATCCAACTTCTCAATTTCATGCGAAAGCCATGGTTCTTCTCTAGCATACATCACCATTCCTTGATGAGCCCCAGATTGGCTAAACAAATATGAAAAAAGTAAATGCTCAGGTAGCCACTCCTCCCAGCCATCTTTAAATCCTTCTGGCGCTTCCGGAAAATCTAATTTATGGCAACCAGGTTCTTTTGGGACTATTTTTGAGATAGTTTTGATGAAGCTACTAAGCCATATAGCGTATGGTGAATCTTCTGCCACGCTTACCAGGCCTGATGCAGTAAAAAGCTCAAGCTCTCCAGCAGGAGAAACCGTAAAGAATGCTGCTTGCCGATATGGCGTTAAGGAAATTGTTTCATTTACAATAATAAAAGACAGATCCGCTGTACTGATAGCTTTTACAGAACGTAAATCTAAGTTGAGAAGTGCGTCTAAGGCGGACTGTTTAGGGGCTTCGTTGATATTATTATTCATCATGCAGTATAGGTATCACTATGAAGTACATTGGTACTACATTTCAGGCATTTTTGCTGTTCCGCTCATTCCCGCTAGTAATTCGGGAAAGCTTTCAGCCATCAGACCTTCGATCTCAACAGTCTGACTTACAGAATCAACACGACTGTTAATAGCCACTACACTTGCTTGATATGTTTTTCCGGTCTCATCGATTGTCACTTCAAACATTGATTCAACCTTAATTTTACTCAACAGCTTTGATGGAATATTAACTTTCAATCTTAATGGTCCAGACTTAACCAAATCAAGCATAGGCTCTCCGGGTGTAACAGTCATGTGGTTACGAACATAAACTTTTGCTACACGGCCATCCCATGGAGCTGTTACAGAACAATACCTGATTTGTGCTTCACTTAATTTAACTGTTGCACGTGCTTTAGCAACGTCACTTGCTGCCAGAGCAACCTCGACATCACCCGCTTGTTCCAAACCTTGCATCCTTACTTTTGCTGTGTGCGTTTCTATCGCGCCTGATAGCTCCGCCTTTGCCATAGCTAGTCGTGCACGCGGCTCATTACAATCAAATTTAATTAGTGTGTTACCTGCACTAAAGGTACTACCTAGAGTTACATTTAATTTTTTGATACGTGTTGCCGCAAGGCTAGAGCCTGATCGAGAAACGGTTGTTTCTCGATCAGGTATAAGTAAAACTCGAACTGTTTTACTCCCGGCATTATTAGTTTCTTTTACTTGATCTTCGTAAATATCATTATTATTCGATTTTGAATCAACCAAAGCTGTCAAATTATCAGTATTAGAACCTGCAGTTATAACGCTTTTATCTACCTGCTTTTTTGCTGTGGTTATATTTTGTGATTGAATGGGGTTATTAGCTGCATTAGTAGTTTTAACTACTTCACTGTTCACAGTTTTTTCCACGGCCGCCTTTTGTGTAATATTTGATTCAGGCGTTAGTAACACGGTCACCAGAACCAAGATAACTAAGCTACCACTAAGCCAATATATCATTGATCCTCCTTTGTAAACTCAACTAGCCATGAACGAAGCTCAGGAAGTGTAGAAGTCACTGCTGCAATTAATGAACTTTCATATGCCGAATCACGTGAATTAATTGGTGTTGTAGTTATAAATTTTGCCGATTTTTTTTCCATGCCATTGTTACCTTCTAGTGCTAATGTCCAAGAAGTTGTTTCCATTTCGTCATTAGGGATACGTTGCATTGTAAATACGAGGGGGAAGCCATTGTCTGCATCCAAATCAATCTGATGACGCGCCAATAATACGGCTACTTGTGCTTTCATACGAACTTGTATAACTGGATCATCAATACCTTCAAACATAATGGAAACTGTTGGTAAATGACCAAATAAATTAGACGTCAATCTAAGCGTATCTTCTTCGGTTGCGTGGAGGTGCTCACGAATACGCCCGGTTAATATTTCTAGGCTATCATCTTCAAAATCATCAGGTATTGGATCAAAACCTAGTGTATTGTAAAGACGCCCAAAAGCAATCTGTGCATTAGCATATGCATTAGCCCGCTGGTAAGCACCTAATACGGCCCGTGCTTGGGTTCTGATTGCCTCTAGTTCACTACTTAGTCTGGCGGTAACAGAGGCACGCATATTGGCAGCTAAACGTTGATCTACTTGAGAGCCAATATCAGCTAACTTGAAATCTATTAGCGCTAATCGATATCGCTCTGTACTTACACGTAGCTGAGTCATAATCGCCATTGACAGCGCCATTCTTCTTGAACGATCGACTTCAACCTGTCCTTCTTGTGTTTTAAGAAGAGAAGGTAAAGCTGCAAGACGCATTATATTCCAGGAAACTCTAACACCACCTTGAAACCAGTTATTGTTATAAAGTAGATTATTAGAATCAAAATTAAATCCATAGTCTAGACTTACAGATGGCAGCATACTTAGTAATTGTTTACGCGTCTCATCTGCAGTAATGCGTTTCTTAGAATCCTCCTCACGTAACTCTGGGCGTTGAAGTAATGCTAACTCTTCAAGCTCACGGATATTAGTTGGTGCTGCAGGAAGTTTAGATTCTTCCGCTTCTTTCAAAATAAAATCTACACCCGGCTCAACATTCATCAAAGCAGCCAGCTCTCGCTTAGCAAACTCCAGGTCTTGTCGACGTAAGTTTAGTAAAGAAATTGCATCCAAAAGGGCCCTTTGATAATTTAAAGCAAGTGCAGGTGGTATAAGCCTCTGTGCTTCAGCCTCACGAGATCTGGCTAAAGCAAGATTAGCTTGGTCAAGAATCTCTTTCGCCTCAATAGCAAGTCGCTGTGCGCCTAGTGCACGCCAAAAGGAAGTGCGTACATCTTGCACCATATTTTGAACAATTTTACGACGTCGTTCTTCTGCAATTAAAAATTTATCCGCTTGTTGACGTGCACGAAAATAAGAAACACCAAAATCGAGCAAGTTCCAGGAAAATTCGGCAGCCGCTTGTGCATGATTTTTTTGTGTTGCCCTAGATGGCCGTAATGAAACTTGATTATCTAAGATACCTACAGACGTACCACCCGGTTCGTTTGTCCGCGTACGATAACCTGCTGAGGTAAGTAGCTTTGGTAACATGTCATAACTGGCATATCCTGTGAGTCCTAATTCAAGTGCCGACTCCATCTGCTTCAAACGGTAATCAAGGTTGTACTTTAGTGTGCGCGCTATAGCTTCCTCAACCGAAATCGGGCCATTTATGGGCTCTTGATTCAGATACATTCCAGCGGTATCTTCAGCAACCCGTTCCTTCACATCATCTTGAGTAAATGGCTTTGGTATAACAGCACATCCTGAGAATAGTAATAGTGGCATCACTAAAACAATTCCAACAAGAATTTGCCGTAAAACTCCTTTTTTACCTAGAAAAATCAATACATCATCTCTTTAAAAACATTTGTGGCTGAAAATTTGTAATAAAAAAGCCGATATAATTAAATATCGGCATCAAATTTGACTCCTTTAACCACATTTTAATTATTTTTCCTATACATACCCTCC